>Ga0209123_1001884_pt1 | contig 19203 bp, 21 predicted proteins | sample BarGraIncu00431A_FD_184500 | JGI IMG/M metagenome (GOLD analysis project Ga0209123, IMG submission 184500) | Arctic peat soil microbial communities from Barrow, Alaska, USA - Barrow Graham LP Incubations 004-31A (SPAdes) (version 2) | ecosystem: Environmental > Terrestrial > Soil > Wetlands >... | reverse complement strand
GCTGGGGAGTCCTTGCGATTTGTTGCAGAATCACCCCATCGAAATTGACGGGGTGAAGGTGCAGAATAAATCGTCTCAGCCAGCGCAGTCTCGGGGTGGCTTACTCCGCGTAGCGGCTTCGTCCAACATGGACATTCACCAGTCAACAGCAAGCAACTTGATCAAAGTTCTGGTACGAAAAGAACTGATCACAATGGAGAAAGCCGTCGATGACAGACGCAATGTTCGTCTGGTTATTACACAAACTGGTTTGGCGCTTCTGACCAATGTTGCTGGTCCCTTTGAGGGCGTTTTACCAGTGGCACTCAGCCATTTGAGCGCTGAAACCCTGATTCGAATGGATCGGGACCTGGGTGAGTTGATTGGACTGTTAAAAGCTGATGAAACCGCAGAGGAGACACCACTTGCTGAAATATGACATTCAGGGGCTACTTAAATCGAAAACGAACTCCAACTCCGTTTTGATTTTCTTTAAAAGATTCGCGAAAGAATGGAACTTGCGTTGGCAAATGCTGCACTGGTGTAGATCCAACTGTCATGTTCGATCGTGAAATGAAGAACGCACGTTCAGGAACGAAACTCGGAATCGTAAGTATTCTATTGATTGCCGGGCTTGGGGCTATGATATTGCGGACGTCTGGCGCGATTTGGGACTGGGTCATGTCAGGCTTCATGATCGTCACTGCGATTGGTTTTATTCTGCTCGCATGGGGTGCTGCCATATGGTTGCGACATCGCCAGCGCAGGCGGTTAATGGATATTCGAGATTCGGCGTTATGGTGAGACGTCACTTATTGTTCCGGTCTCATGAAGTATTAACCCTCTGCATATTGACCTTTGCATCCGGGAAAAAACTCTAAACCAGCTCGGGTGAGTTCTCAAGCATGAGCGTCTTGAAGTGCTCTCTGAGATTGCCATCAATGTGGATCAGAAATTGACTAGCAAGTGAATCCTTGTAATTGAACTTCCAGTAACCTGTCGGTCGTGACCGACAGGTTACGCTGCTTATGGAAAGCTTTCCAAATGCAGAGAGTCTTTAGCCTGGCGGCTGCGGCGCGCAGATGCTGATCACCGCTGATGCGGTTTTTCCGCAGGCGGTAGGCTAAAGATCCCGTTGCGCTAAACCGCCAGTGAGTTGGTGGCGTGCTATGGGTATTGAATCAATGGTTGCTGACCGAGTCCAACTTCTCCATCTGACTGGCGATGAAACGCCGAACGTCCTCGGGCTTAAGTTCGCCAAGGATTACGGGTCGATCTGCGAACTTGAAAAGCAGCAATCGACCGATGATGCGCAGGTAACTATGGCGAGTCCCCTCTGCCAGGCCTCTTGCTTCTCGCATGCTGGTGTCGTAATTGCGAAGCTCGTCTGCGATCGGACCTGTTGGTGTCGGCAATACAGCGATGACGCCGCACTCTCGCAGCACCGCCAACAGGGCTGTCAGGGCGGCATGAACCGATTTGGGCGTGCGCATCGCCTCGCCGGGGCAGTTACAGCATGGAAGGTGATGCTGCATGAACTCGTCGACCCAGTCATCGTCCAGCAACTGGGCCGGTAGAGAACACTGCGCCATCCAGTGCGAGAAATGCGCCATGCCGTTCAAACAGTGGCCGACAGTGCTGGGGGCATAGCGGCTACGCCTGAGCCGTGCGACATAAGCCGAAACATACGAGGAAAGTGGACCCTCGAATAGCCAGATTCGAATTACCGGGTGCAATGCTGCAATCTCAGACATGACAATCTCCAAAAGTTGGGACTGTCAGTGCTGCCAGTTAAGCAAAATTATGTCCAGCGCAACGCTCAAACCAACCGAAAATCGCAAGCGTTTACGCGGCTTGCCGGCCTACTCTGAAAGGGAACTTCTCATAACTGGGACCTTTGCATAACGCTGCACTGGAGCCGCATAGCCTGAGAAAACGTTTTTCGGATTTCAATGTCAGCTTCTTGATTGTTCGGGGGGAAATCGAACGACAGCTTCAGTCAAGCGGGAGCACTCGCTATGGGCACGAAGCACCCTCTCAGCAGCGTCAGGTACTGGTCACTCTGGTTTTCGACGTCAACACGTAGGAGAATTTCGGTAAGTTGACGAAACTTGATCTCCCTCATAACTGAAGGAGATCATCATGGAAACTGTCAGCGAATGCCCAGCCAAAGCTTCTTGGAACAAAGGGAAAATAGTTGGTCAAAAGGCGCCTCTTAAGCTCAAAGACATCTGGGCCATCAGGGTTCGGCTGCAACTCAACCACAGGACGCGAGAGCTTGCGTTGTTTGATCTGGGACTCGACAGCAAGCTCAGGGCCTGCGATTTGGTGAAGCTGCGTGTCAAAGATATCTGCCATGGTGATCGCGTTTCCACCCGCGCCATCGTCCTGCAGCAAAAGACCTCGCTACCGGTTCAGTTTGAAATCACCTCGCCTACGCGGGATGCGGTGGATGCCTGGATCAAGGCGTCTTCGCTCAATTCAGAAGACTACCTGTTTCCGAGTCGAATCCATGCTTCGCAGCATCTGGGCACCAGGCAGTACGCCCGCATTGTGGATGGCTGGGTCAAAGAGATTGGCTTGGATCCAGCCCTCTATGGAACGCATTCCATGCGACGGACCAAGGCTACCCTGATTTACCGACGCACCAAAAACCTTCGAGCTGTTCAGCTGTTACTTGGGTACACCAAAATCGAGAGCACCGTGAGGTATCTGGGAATTGAGGTCGAAGACGCGCTTGAAATGGCCGAGCAGACCGATATCTAACGAAACACTTTGCTGTAAGTTAGTCGGAAAATTTGACCGCGCGGACAGCGGTCATTCGTGAGCGGCAGCAAATGGCCCGGTGCAGTCTTTGATGTTTATATCTTCAATGGCTGCAATGGAGCACCCAGGAGTCAGCGACGACAGGCGGGTATGAAGCAACCAAAGTATATGCAAATCTGAAGGACCGTTGCCAGGCTGACAATTTGAGATGGTCGCTGGCGCTTGCTGACCAGAAGCAGTTGTTCCCAAGTGGCAGCTCAGATTTGTTCCGGATTTGGCGAGCAAACTACAATAAATTATTCCTTAATAATCTGGCCTGTAAGATTTTCGTTTTCCTGTGAATTGCCTTCAAGGATAATAAATCAACACTTCTGACTTTGTCGGCCCAGTCCTTATTTTCTAAACGGCCATTTGAGCAGTTAGCGCGGGATGATGGGTGTAGCCTTCAAGTGAAAAGTCACTTGGTTCAACCTTTTCTAGCCACTCCGGTTCGTATTTCCCCGTCATCCTATAGTCTGGAACACGATCTGAAAGTATTAGTTTAGGAGCAGGGAAGGGGGCCCGAGTGAGTTGTTCCTGAAGCATTGCGACGTGATGCTCATAAATATGCGCGTCCCCAATAAAATATGTGAACCATCGAGGTATGTATCCAGTTAACCTTCCGACCAAGTGAAGCAGTGCAGCGCCTTCAGTCAAATTGAACGGGGTGCCTAAGCCAACGTCATTACTTCGAATGTACAGGCAAAGCGAAATTTCTTTTTTTGATTGGTTTATTAAGAATTGGTAAAGCAAATGGCACGGTGGTAAAGCCATTTCCTCAATTTGTGCCCAATTCCAACCATGGAATAGTATTCTTCGATCTCCTGGATTGTTGATAATAGTGTCAAGACAATGACGGAGTTGATCCACGGCTTTGTAAAGCAGAACACTCCCGGTTTCTGATGTGCTGCCTTCACCGTTCACTATTCCCAATTGTTGATACCCTCGCGCCAATGCGTCGGCTACCTGTGCCTGTGCGCTTGACTGACGCAAATCAATTAATTTGTATGCTGGCCATTGCCGCCACTGAACGCCATAGACGGGACCGAGGTCATCGGTTTGTAAACGATAAGGATTGGCCAGCCATTGCACATTTTCATTTGCATTTTGATCCCACACTTTGCACCCAAGCTCTCTAAAGTCAGATGCACTTCGATATCCTCGAAGAAACCCGATCATCTCGCCGACAGCAGACTTGAAGGCCAATTTCTTGGTGGTGACAGCGGGGAACCCGTCTTGTAAATCAAATTTGAGCATCGCTCCTGACATGCTAAGCGTGCGCTGCGCCGTGCGGTTCTCTTGCCAGCTTCCAGTGTCGAAAATGCTTTGAACTAGGTCTTTGTACTGTTTCATTGTTTGTGCTGATTAAATGGCGTAACTTTAAACTTAGAGGATACGACCTATGAATTTATTGGAGCTTGTTAGCCTGTTGCATTCAGAGCGAGAGGCATGATTGAATCTGACATGGTTCATGTCTATGCAGACTGTTTGCATAGAGGCAGGATCACCAAAATGCTATATTACAGCAGGGTCAGTGCTTATGCAGACAGTTAGTGAATGTGACGAAGAAACCCCACGCCCAGGAAAATGTCGGCGCTGCGCTGGTACAACTGGCAACTCAGCTGGCCTTTGCCACCGGGCACGGTGGCTGGCGCCACGTAAAACTGGAAGAACGCGTGGCAGGGCATCAAGGCCATCTTGTCCAGATCAGCCACGTTCCAGGCGCTGACGATGATGCGGCGTGAATCGGGGTTGCTCTTGAGGGTTTTGATGACCTCGGCCATCTGGTCGATGTGGCCGCCATCGGGCGTGGGCCAGCTGCGCCACTGCACGCCATAGACCGGTCCCAGGTCGCCGTCAGGCCGTGCCCACTCGTCCCAGATCGACACGCCACGCGCTTTGAGCCAGTTGTTGTCACTGGAGCCGGTTAGGAACCACAGCAGTTCCTGGATGATGGAGCGCAGATGTACTTTTTTGGTGGTAACCAGCGGAAAGCCTTCGTTCAAATCGAAGCGCATCTGGTAGCCGAATACGCTGGTGGTGCCGGTGCCGGTGCGGTCCGCCTTGAATACGCCGTGGCTGTCCACATGGCGCATGAAGTCTTCGTATTGAGAGCGCACGGGGTGGGTCGGTGTTGGCAGTGGCATGTTGGATCGTGGTCAGGAGTCGTGGCAGGCCCCCATTCAATCTGGTCAGGCACATGAAGCCGTATTTTATGCGGCCCTTGATTTTATGGAGTGCCTGGCCGGTTAAGTTGCCGTGCAGTTTTAAGTTCTTTTTCCATAAGCGCGCTCGACCCGTGCAATGCGCAATTCATAGTGCTCGTACCAGAGGGCTTGGCCTGATTCCTGGGCGATTTGATGTTCGGCATGTGCGCGCCAGTGGGCGATGGCCTCCAGGCTGGCCCAGTAAGAGACGGTGATGCCAAAGCCGTCGCTGCCTCTAGCGCTTTCCACGCCGAGGTAGCCCGGTTGGGTTGTGGCTAGTTCGACCATGCGGTCAGCCATCTGGTCGTAGCCGTTTTCGCCCGGCGTGCGCTGGGATGAGAAGGTGACCGAGTAATACGGTGTTGGCGGGAGTTTTGCGAAGCGGGGTGTTGTCATGGCGGTGTTGGAGCTTGCTGAGAATTACGCCACCCGAATCACCCGCCCTGGGTTCATCAGATGTTGCGGGTCCAGTGATTTTTTGATGGCGCGCATCAGGTCCAGTGCGACTGGCGATTTGTAGTTCTCCAGTGTGTCCACTTTCAGGCTTCCGACCCCATGTTCGGCTGAGATGGAGCCGCCAAAAGCAAGTACCGAATCAAATACCAGCGTGTTGACACGCTCTTCCTGCTCAAGCAAGAAAGCCGCTGCATTGACACCCTCAGGCGCCTGCACGTTGTAGTGCAAATTACCATCGCCCAGATGGCCAAAATTGACCAGGCGCACACCGGAGATGGCGGCTGCAAGCTTGGCATCGGTGCTGCGAACGAAATCGGGAATGCTGGAGATGGGGATTGAAATATCGTGTTTGATGTTCAGCCCCTCTTGCGCTTGCGCCATGGAAATGTTTTCGCGGAGATGCCACAAATGCTTGGCTTGCGACAGGCTCTCGGCAATCACGGCATCCAGTGCGCAGCCCTGGTCAAGCGCCGTTTCAAGCAGGCGTTCAAACTGCGCTCTAGCGTGGGATTCAGACTCGTGGCTGGAGTTTTCCAACAGGACGAAATACGCGCTATCGATGGGCAAGGGCATCTGCAAATGGGGGAAATGCCGGGCCACCAGACTCAGGGCAAACTGGCCAATCACTTCAAACCCGGTCAGGCCTGCGCCCAAATGGCTGTGCGCCAGGCCCAGCAAGGTGGTGGCCTGTTCCATCGATGGCACTGCAACCCAGGCGGTCAAGCGGGCGGCGGGCAGGGGGTACAGCTTCATCGTGGCGGCGGTGATGATGCCCAAGGTGCCTTCCGCGCCAATGAAGAGGTTGCGCAGGTCAAGTCCGGTGTTGTCTTTGCGCAGTCCTGACAGGCCCTGCCACACCTCGCCTTGGGCGGTGACGACCTCCAGCCCCAGACACAGGTCGCGCGTATTGCCGTAGCGCAGCACCTGGGTGCCGCCCGCGTTGGTGCTCAAGTTGCCGCCCAGGGTGCAAGTGCCCTGCGAGGCCATGCTCAGGGGAAACAGCAGTAGTGCTTCTTCAGCACTTTCCTGCAGGTTTTGCAGAATGCAACCGGCCTCTACCGTCACACTCAGGTTGTCTTTATCCACCCTTCGAATGGCGTTCATCCGTTGCAGGCTCAGCACAATCTGGTGGCCTGATGTATCCGGCGTGGAGCCCACGACCAGTCCCGTGTTGCCGCCCTGGGGCACGATGCTCAGACCGCTGACGGGGTTGGCTTCAAGAAAGGCCGCACAGGCTTTGACGGTGCGTGCCACTTCATCCGTGCTGGCCGGTAGCACTACGGCCAGCGCTTTGCCATGCGAACGCTTGCGCCAGTCTTGCTCCCAGGCGGACAGGTCACCGTCGGTGTAAACGTGGGTGCTGCCGACGATATGGCGCAGTGCTTCAAGCAGGGTTTGCATGGCTCAAGCTTCTTTGCGTGGCGTTTTCAGTCGAAAACGAACGTGCAGGGCGCAGGCGACGAAAAGCGTCAGACACAGAAAGACTTCCAGCATGGCCAGATAGTTGCCCGGTGCCTTGTCGCTGTAGGCACGAACCGCCCCTTCGGTGAAGTAAATCCAGACCATCAGGCTGACCCAGCGGTAGGTGTACATGCGATTTTTCAGCAAGCCCACCAGTGGAATGCAAAGCGGCAAGACTTTCAGCGCCAGCGAGGAGCCGCCTGGGCGCAGTGGCGCCAGATAAAGCTCCCAGGCCAGGCCCAGCACGATAAGCCCCAGCAAACTGCCCACCGCCAGCAGGCGCGTGGCAGAAACGAGCGGGGGAGAAACATTCTTTTCGGTATTCATGGACGTGTTCATTGCAGTGGCATCATACCGACCATGAATTTTCTATTGACCTTGCTCACGCGACTGGCCGTGTTGCGTAAAGATTTGTCCCATTTTCCGTGGCGCAGCACCGCGCACACCTTGCGCGAGCGATTCCGCGAGGATCGCCTGGGTGTGACGGCCAGTAGTCTGACCTTTACGACCACCATGGCGCTGGTGCCCTTTGTCACCGTGGTGCTGGCCGTTTTTACGGCCTTTCCGATGTTCGCCAAGTTTCAGCTGGTGCTGCAGAAGTGGCTGCTGGAGAGTCTGATTCCCGACAACATTGCCCGTCAGGTGCTCGGTTACCTGACCCAGTTTGCAGGTCAGGCCAGCAAACTGGGGGTGGTCGGCGTGGCCCTTTTGTTCACGACGGCCGTGGCCCTGATTTTGACCATCGACCACACCCTCAACAGCATCTGGCGCGTGCGCCAGCCGCGGCCCTTGGGGCAGCGGGTGCTGGTGTATTGGGCGGCGATGACGCTGGGGCCGCTGCTACTGGGCATCAGCCTGAGCATCACCTCCTACGCTATTTCGGCATCCTCGGGCGTGGTAAATGTGATGCCGGGCGGGGTGCAACTGCTGCTTGATGCGCTGCAGTTTTTTCTGATGGCCGGTGGCATGGCGGCGATGTACCACTACGTGCCCAACACCCAGGTGAAATGGGCGCACGCCTGGTCCGGCGGTCTGTTTGTATCGGCGGGCTTTGAGCTGGCCAAAAAGCTGCTCGCCCTGTATTTGAGCAAGGTGCCGACCTATTCCGTGGTGTATGGCGCTTTTGCCACCGTGCCCATCATGCTGATCTGGATTTACGTGGCCTGGGTGATTGTGCTGCTGGGCGCGGTGATTTCGGCCTACCTGCCCAGCCTGCTCTCCGGTGTGGATCGTCGGGCCAGGACGCACGGCTTGCTGTTCCAGCTGGCGCTGGAGAGCTTGCAGCAACTCGAACGCGTGCGCGCGACCCAGGCTCGGGGCTTGACGATGGATCAGCTGGCTTTGTTGTTGCGGGTGGACACCTTGCAACTGGAGCCGGTGCTTGAAGCCCTGTGCGCGCTGGACTGGATCGGTCAGCTTCAGCAAGCGGTGGAGGGTGAAGCAGCCCGCTATATTTTGCTGGCCAATCCCGATGCCACCCCTTTGGAGCCGCTGCTCAACGCCTTATTGCTGCAACAGGATGCGACAACCCATAATTTATGGATAAATAGCCGCTGGCCCTTGATGAGACTGCGTAATGCGCTATAAATAAAAGAGCGAGTCAGGGCGTTTTTGTGTTGCTTCAAGATTTCATATGATGCGGTACTATTCTGATGGATGGTTTTAGATCGCCTGTAAATTCAATGAAAGTCAACCATGTCCGCTTACCCACCAGAATTTCTCAAGCTCGTTGACGAGTTCATCCATCTTGCCAACCGCTTGGCCGAAGAGGGGAAAGGCGGTGAGGTCAGCGCCGCCATCTTGTTTGCTGCCGGACGTTACAACGCTTTCAATTTTGTAACCCACCAGGGCACTGAGCAAGACGAGGCCAAGGCGGTGGAGTTTTATGTTTCGGAGTACCGCAAAGCGCTCATCTCCAACCTGGCCGGTGTGGTGGGGCCGGTGGTCAAATCCCAAGGGTAGGGCGCATGGACGCAGCTCACCTCTGTATCGCCCGCCATGGCGAAACCGACTGGAACAGGACAGGCATTTTGCAAGGCTGGTCTGACGTCCCCATCAACGAAAAAGGGCGCCGTCAGGCAATTGAGTTGGCCGCCAGGGTGGCCGATGCCGGTTTTGTGGCCGTGTGGGCCAGCACTTTGGCGCGGTCCAGCGAAACGGCTGAAATCATCGCCGACCGGCTGCGGCTACCGCCACCGATGTGCCATGACGGCCTGCGGGAGCGGCATTTTGGGGCGTTTCAGGGCATTCCGAAAAGCGAGTTGGCCGAACTTAATCCGGGGCTGTTTGAGCAGATTCTGCGGCGCAACCCGGCAGCCGAGTTCGTTGGCGGCGAGTCCATGGACGAATTTGCCGATCGATGCCTGGCTGCGCTGGCCGACATCGGCGCGCGCCACCGCGGGGCCCGGGTGCTGATCATCACCCACGGATGGGTCATGGATGTCGTGACGCGCCACATCAGCGGTCTGGCACGCAACGCTGTCCTCAATGTCAAGCGCAAGAACGGTGAAAGCGTGTGGGTGGAAGTGTCACAGCGCGTTCTGGCTGAGCTGCGCGCCCCGCATTAGCCCACTTTCAGGAAATCGTTCAGCGCTGCCAGCATCGGTTCCGGGGTTTCATTCATCTGCTGGTGTCCGCCGGGCAGATACACCACTTTGGCGTTGGCCGCTTTGTTGATTAGCCCCTGAGCGGCTTTGGGTGGGGTCATCTGGTCCACGCTGCCCAGGACAAAAAGGACTGGGCAGGGCACTTGCGCCATGGCTTCTTCACCATGGGTGTAACTGTCGCAGGCCTTGAAGCCGGTGTGAAAAAGGTTGACGCGGGGGTTGCTGGCCAGCACCCGGCGGCCCAGCGCCATAGAGGCGCCATAAACCCAGGTGCCCGGCCCCATGGACGAGGGGGGTGGCGCCAGGGTCGAGCGCGAAAAGATGTTGACCATCTCCAGCGCCTTCATGGGCTCGTTGAGCGACGACTCCAGCAGGGCCGGGGAGACTTTCATGGGGAAGGCGGTACCGACCAGCACCAGCTGCCTGACCCGTTGCGGCGCGCGGGCTGCCGCTTCCAGTGCGATCAGGGAGCCCAGGCTGTGACCGATCAGCGTGGCTTTTTCCAGACCGGCGGCATCCATCAAGGCAATGATGAAATCCGCCGCAGCTTCCACTGTCGCCGGTGGATCGCCTGCGCTGCGACAGTGGCCGGGCAAATCGACCGCCAGCACGTTCCAGCCGTGGTGGGCCAAAGAGCGGGTTTGCAAAATCCAGACGCTGTGGTCGTTCAACACGCCGTGGATGAAGATGATGGTGGGCTTGGCGGCATCAAACGCTTTGCCACCGGTGTAGCAGTAGGTCTCGGCGTGGTTGACGGTTAAATACATGGCATGCCTGTTGGGTGGAGAGTTATGAGTCAAATAGGGCTCTAGCCCCCGTGGAATATGCGTGAGCAGCTATTGAGTTTGTAGCGACTGCTGGGTGGCGCAGAGTGGGCTCAGGCCTTTTCCGCCGCCTTGAGGGCGCGTTTCAGGTCGTCAATCAAGTCATCTGCATCTTCCAGACCGATGCTCAGTCGGATCGTGCCCTGGCTGATGCCCCCGGCGGCCAAGGCCTCGTCGCTCATGCGAAAGTGGGTCGTGCTGGCCGGATGAATCACCAGACTGCGGCAGTCGCCCACATTGGCCAGGTGGCTGAACACCTTCAGGCTTTCGACGAACTTCTTGCCTTGCTCGCGGCTGCCTTTCAGGTCAAAGCTGAACACCGAACCCGCGCCACGCGGCAGCAGTTTTTGCGCCAGTGCATGGCTGCTGTGGGTGGCCAGCAGGGGATGCCCCACGCGCGACACGAAAGGCTGGCTGACCAGGAACTCGACCACCTTGTGGGTGTTGCTCATGTGCCGCTCCATGCGCAGCGACAAGGTCTCGATGCCTTGCAGAATCAGCCAGGCCGAATGCGGACTCATGCAGGCGCCAAAGTCGCGCAGCCCTTCGCGCCGGGCCCGCAGCAGGAAGGCGCCCACAGTCGATTCCTCGCTGAACACCATGTTGTGAAAGCCTTCGTAGGGCGTGGTCAGTTCGGGGAATTTGCCGGATTTGTCCCAGTCAAAACTGCCGCCATCGACCACGATGCCGCCTATCACCGTGCCGTGGCCACTCAAAAACTTGGTGGCCGAGTGGTAGACCAGGTCTGCACCGTGGTCAAACGGCTTGATGAGCCAGGGCGAGGTCAGGGTGGAGTCCACCAGCAGTGGCACCCCGGCTTCGTGGGCTATGTTTGATACCGTGGCGATGTCGAGCACGTCCAGCCCCGGGTTGCCCACGGTTTCACCAAAAAACAGCTTGGTATTGGGTCGCACGGCAGCGCGCCAGCCGTCAATGTCACCGGGTTTGACGAAGGTCGTCTCGATGCCAAAGCGTCGCATGGTGTAGTGCAGCAGATTTTGCGAGCCGCCATACAGCGCGGTAGAAGCCACGATGTGCGAGCCCGCGCTCATCAGGGTGGCTATGCTCAGGTGAAGCGCCGCCTGGCCGCTGGCGGTGGTGATGGCGCCAATGCCGCCTTCCAGGGCCGACACGCGTTGCTCCAGCACCGCGTTGGTCGGGTTGCTGATGCGTGAATAGACGTGGCCTGCGCGCTCCAGGTTGAACAGGGCGGCGGCGTGGTCGCTGGATTCAAAGACAAAGGAGGTGGTCAGGTGAATCGGCACGGCCCGCGCACCGGTGGCCGGGTCGGGTGCACTGCCTGCGTGCAGTGACAAAGTGTCAAAACCGGGGTCTGAGTAACCGGGCATGGGTATCCTTCGTTTTTATGGGACAAGTGTGCCAATTGAGTTATTGTGGGCTATATTTCAGACACGACAGCCTACTGGCGTGTCATTAACCAAACATGAGGAGAAATCGATGAAAGTCAGCGATATTTTGCGCGTCAAGGGCACCATCCTTTACACCGCCACGCCGGACGAACCTCTGGCTGGGGTCATTGGGTTGATGGCCGAGAAAGACATCGGTTCTCTGGTCATCATGGAGCATGGCGATCTGGTGGGCATGTTGACCTTTCGCGAGGTGATTCAGACCCTGGTCAAAAATGGTGGCACCATTGGCACCACGGTGGTCCGCACCTCGATGGACGACTGCCCGTTGACCTGCACGACCGAGACCGAGTTGGACGAAGTGCGCCGCATGATGTTGGAGCGCCATGCGCGTTACATGCCGGTCATGGACAACCGCATGCTGATGGGTGTGATCAGCTTTTACGACGTGGCCAAATTCGTGGTGGACAGTCAGAATTTTGAAAACAAAATGCTCAAAGCCTACATTCATGACTGGCCCGAAGGCGACGGCGAACCTGCTGTCACTTTATAAATCAGGCCCGGCCCGCGGGCTTGGTCGCGCTGCTCTGGGATAATCTGCCCTTATGAGCGGCAACACATTCGGAAACCTATTCGCAGTCACCAATTTTGGTGAATCCCACGGACCAGCCATTGGCTGCATCATTGATGGCTGTCCGCCCGGCATGGCCTTGTGCGAGGCCGACATCCAGATTGATCTGGATCGTCGCCGCCCCGGTACCTCCAAATTTGTCACCCAACGTAACGAGCCTGATGCGGTCGAGATTCTGTCGGGGGTGTACGAGGGTAAAACCACCGGCACGCCGATTTGCCTGCTGATCAAAAACACGGACCAGCGCAGCAAAGACTACGGCAACATCCTGGAGTCGTTTCGTCCCGGTCACGCTGATTACACTTATTTTCAAAAATATGGCATCCGTGATCCGCGTGGTGGGGGGCGCTCCTCGGCGCGTCTGACGGCGCCGATGGTGGCCGCCGGAGCGGTCGCTAAAAAATGGTTGCTTGAACAGTACGGCACCGTGTTTCGAGGCTGCATGACACAAATCGGTGAGCTGCCGATTGATTTTGTTTCCTGGGATCTGGTGTCCACCAATCCATTTTTTGCCCCCGTGGCGGATGTGTCCGCGCTGGAGGCCTACATGGAGGCGCTGCGCAAAGCTGGTGACTCCTGCGGTGCACGCATCCGGGTGTCGGCCTTGAATGTGCCGGTGGGACTGGGTGAGCCTTTGTTTGACAAGATGGACGCCGACATTGCCTACGCCATGATGGGCATCAATGCGGTTAAAGGTGTGGAAATCGGCGCTGGGTTTGCCAGCGTGGCGCAGCGCGGCACCACCCATGGCGACTCCTTATCACCACAGGGCTTTAGGTCCAACAATGCGGGCGGCGTGCTGGGCGGCATCACCACGGGTCAAGACTTGGAGGTGTCGATTGCCATCAAACCGACCAGTTCCATTCTCTCGCCGCGCGAGTCGATTGACGTCAAAGGGCAGTCCACTGAAGTGATCACCAAGGGACGTCATGACCCATGTGTCGGTATTCGTGCCACGCCCATTGCCGAAGCGATGCTGGCACTCGTGGTGATGGACCACGCGCTGCGCCATCGGGCCCAGTGCGGAGATGTCAAAGCTGGTTTGAACCCGATCAACGCGTCGGCCTGAGTCTTAGTGAGATAGAAAATTTATGAAAACTGCCTTGGTTCTGAACGGACCCAACCTTAATTTGCTGGGCTCGCGTGAACCTGCCGTCTATGGCGCACAAACGCTGGCCGATGTTCAAGCGCTTTGCGCGCAAGCCTGCGTCGACCACGGGTTTGCGCTGGATTTTCGCCAGAGCAATCACGAAGGCACGCTGGTCGATTGGCTGCACGAAGCCGGTCGCGCGCAAGCCGACGGGTCGCTCGCGGGCGTGATTCTGAATGCCGGGGCCTACACGCATACCTCGGTGGCCCTGTTTGATGCCATCAAGGGCACGGGCATTACCCTGATCGAGCTGCACATCTCCAACGTGTTTGCGCGCGAGTCGTTTCGCCATCATTCCTATATTTCACCCGCTGCCAAAGCCGTGATGTGCGGGTTCGGTGTGAATGGATACGCCCTGGCCATTGCCGCTCTGGCTGGCATGCAGGCAGGAGTTTGAACATGGCCTTGAGAACCCCTGAACTGTTGGCCCCCGCCGGCTCGCTCACCATGCTGGAAACGGCCATGGCTTTTGGCGCCACCGCCGTCTATGCGGGCCAGCCTCGCTACTCGCTGCGCGTGCGCAACAATGACTTTGGCAACATCGAGATACTCAAGCAGGGTATTGATCGTGCGCATGAACTGGGTAACAAGTTCTATCTGGTGTCCAACATCTTCCCGCACGACAACAAGATCAAAAGCTATGTGCAGAACATGTCGCCGGTGATTGCGCTCAAGCCCGATGCCATGATCATGTCCGACCCCGGTCTGATCATGATGGTGCGCGAGACCTGGCCTGAGATGGAAATCCACCTCTCGGTACAGGCCAACACCGTCAACTCGGCCGCCGTCAAGTTCTGGAAAAGCGTCGGTGTAGCTCGCGTGATTTTGTCGCGTGAGTTGTCCTTGGACCAGGTGGCGCAGATTCGTCAGGAGTGCCCGGACACCGAGTTGGAAGTGTTTGTGCACGGTGCGCTGTGCATTGCCTACTCAGGGCGCTGCCTGCTCTCGGGTTACTTCAACCACCGCGACGCCAACCAGGGCAGTTGCACCAACTCCTGCCGCTGGGACTACAAAACCCAGCCCGGTGTGGTCGATGCCTCGGGCGACATTCTGGCGCCGCAGGCCGCTGCCGAGCGTGAAGCGCAGGCGCCGTATTCTGATGTCTATGTGATTGAAGAAAGCCAGCGCCCGGGCAGCTACATGCCGATCGAAGAGGATGAACACGGCACCTATGTCATGAATTCCAAAGATCTGCGCGCCATCGAGCACGTCAAGCGCCTGGTGGAGATCGGTGTGGATTCGCTCAAGATCGAAGGTCGCACCAAGAGCCCGTATTACGTGGCACGTACCGCGCAGTCGTACCGCCAGGCCATTGACGATGCGGTGGCTGGGCGCGAGCTGGACCCGGCTTTGCTCGGGCAGCTCGAAGGGCTGGCCAATCGCGGCTATACCTCCGGTTTCTTTCAGCGCCACACGCCCGAGTCCACGCAAAATTACCTGCGCGGCTATTCCGAGTCCGGTCGCAGCCTGTATGTGGGCGATGTGGTAGCGTATGACGAGGCGCGTGGTCTGGCGCAAGTCAACGTGCGCAACCGTTTTGCGGTGGGCGACTGGCTGGAGGTGATCCACCCCAAGGGCAACCACAATGTGCAGCTCACCCGCATGGAAAACACGGAGGCCGTGCCGATGACCGTGGCGCCCGGCAGTGGCCACATTGTCTGGCTGCCGCTGCCCGCCAGTTCAGTGGGTGCGTTTGTGGCGCGCTATGTGAGCGATGTCGAGTTTGAAGGCACGCCCAATCAGGTCATCGCCTGAAGGCTTGCGCGATCGATGGCGCCATGACTGAGCCCGCATACCCACCGCTGCTGACAATCAACGAGGACGAAGTCGAAATCACGGCCATCCGGGCGCAAGGGGCGGGCGGGCAAAACGTCAACAAGGTCTCAAGCGCGATTCATTTGCGCTTTGATATTGGCGCCTCGTCGCTGCCCGAGGATGTGAAAGAGCGACTGTTGGCCTTGCATGACAGCCGCATCACCAAAGACGGCGTGCTGGTCATCAAGGCGCAGCAGCACCGCACGCAGGAGTCCAATAAATACGATGCCTTGGTGCGTTTGCATGAGCTGGTCAATAGCGTGGCGCGGCCACCCAAAACCCGGCGTGCCACCAAACCCAGCTATGGCTCCAAGCAAAGGCTGCGCGCCAGCAAAAGCCAGCACTCACAAATCAAGGCCCTGCGCGGGCGGGTCAGCGAGTAATCAGTTCTGGGGCGCTGCTTTGACGGCCTCGTCCCACAGCTTTTTCGGTACATGCGTGGTCAGCTTGGTGATCACCAGCTCCATGAAATCAGGGTGAACTTCATGGCCAATGAAGGGCAGCACCTCGGCCGTGATGTCGCCACCCAGGTCGCGTAAATGGTGCGCCGCCGTCACCGTGTGGCTGTAGGGCATGACGGTGTCTGCTTTTCCGTGCAGGAAGTGAATCGTGGTGTCCATCGTCGCTTTTTGCGGCAGGGTGGCAAAGCGCCCGCTGATGGCAATCACCCGCGAGGCCAGGGGTGCCTCCAGTTTGGTGGACTCCAGCGCCATGATGGCCCCTTGCGAAAACCCGATCAAGGCCGTGGCGGTGGCATCCACACCCGCCACTTGCTGCCAATGGGCCACGCACGCTGCGAAAGCAGGCATGGCTTGGGCAATGCGCTCCGCCCGGTTTTCTTCCGTGATGCCGACCACCGAAAACCATTGAAATCCACTGGAAATGTCGGACGGCTGGTACGCCGCCACCGACACAATCATGGCCATGGGGAACTCGGCAGCCAGCCGTTCCCCGGTCGGGCACATGGACTGTGCATCGGCACCGACGCCATGAAACAGCAAAATAAGCTGGGCGGCAGACAAGGGTGGCTGTTGGATGATGTGTGCGTTTTGGGTCATGAGAATCTCCTGGCAAGGGTTAAAAGGGGACAATACGGCCCGTCCCCAATTTTCGACTACGTTTGCTGCGGCAAAGGAAACAATCAAGCAATGGCTATTCAGTGGTTCCCCGGTCACATGCATTTGACCAAAAAAGCCATCGGCGACCGCATCAAAAACATTGATGTGGTGATCGAGTTGCTCGACGCCCGCCTGCCGGGCTCCAGCGCCAACCCGATGCTGGCCGAGCTGACTCAGGGCCGCCCCACCCTGAAGGTGCTCAACAAGCAGGATCTGGCCGACCCCGCTCGCACCGCCTTGTGGCTGGCCCACTTCAACAGTCAACCCGGCACCCGGGCGCTGGGGCTCGATGCCAGCATGACCACCCCCGCCAAGGCCTTGATCAAGGAATGTTTTGAGCTGGCGCCCAATCGCGGCGGCATGGTCAAGCCGATGCGGGTGCTCATTTGCGGCATCCCCAACGTCGGCAAATCCACGCTGATCAACACCCTGACCGGTAAACGCGCGGCCAAAACCGGCGACGAAGCGGGCATCACCAAGCTGGAGCAGCGCATCTCGCTGGCCGATGACTTTTACCTGTACGACACCCCTGGCATGCTGTGGCCGCGCATCATCGTGGCCAAGAGCGGCTACAACCTGGCCGCCAGCGGCGCCATTGGACGCAATGCGTTCAACGAAGAAGAGGTGGCACTGGAGCTGCTGGACTACCTGAAAACCCATTACGCGCCGCTGGTGGAAGCGCGCTACAAGCTCGAAGGCGTGGCCGACCTGACCGACGAGCAGGTGCTGGACGCCATTGGCCGCAAACGGGGCGCCTTGCAGGGCGGCAACCGCGTCAACTTGCAAAAAGCGGCCGAAATTGCGATTTATGATTTTCGGGCAGCGGTGATGGGGCGCATCACGCTGGAGACGCCGGACGAATTTTCCCAATGGCTGGCGGTGGGGCAAAAGCTTGACGCCGAGCGGCAAGTCAAGAAAGATGCGATTGAACTGGACCGCAAGATCCGCTTCAAAAAAATCCCTAAGCCCGATCAGCGCTCATCGTGAGATCCGAACACGGAAAAGCGACGCAGGGCAAAAAATAACCTTCGGTTTTTTCCTCGGCGCTGAGCCCCGGCCATTCGATCTCGTAGCGCACCTGGCCGCTGGATAGGTGGCCGATGCAGGTGCGGCATGTGCCGTTGCGGCATGAGCTGGGCCAGTCAATGCCGCCTTGTTCCAGCGAGGTCAGCACAGACTGTGCAGGCCAGGCATCAAACTGTGGCCCGTCTGGATCGATGCTGGCGATAAAAAAGGGTGATGTGCCGTTGACGTTCATGACTCTATTGTATGAAGTAACAAATAAGCCCCTAGCCCCCGTAGGTATTGCATAAGCAGCTATAAAATAAATAGCGAAACGAATCAACCTCAGCGTCTTATGAAAACAATTCTTCCCCTGTGCCTGCTGGTAAAACCTGAAAAGAATGACCCGCAACCCCTGATTCTTTACCATGGCCGCAACTGCCCGGACGGTTTTGCCTCGGCGCTGGCGGCCTGGCTTTTCTACGAGGGCAAGGCTGAATTTCTGGGGCTGGACCACGGCGACGTCAAGACCGTGGCCGACCTGCCCGCGCTTGAAAACCGCGCTGTTTACATCCTCGATTTTTCGTTCTCGCCTGAGATCATGCGTGACATTGAAGCACGCGCCGCCAAGCTGGTTTTGCTGGACCACCACAAAAGTGCCCTGGACAAGCTGGGCGGCTTTGTTTGTCGCTGTGGTGTAGTGCATTTCGACATGAGCAAGTCGGGGGCCCGACTGGCCTGGGAGTTTTTTCTGCCCGAACACGGCATGCCCGATCTGGTTCGTTTTGTGGAAGACCGCGACATCTGGGCCTGGCAATTCCCCGAGAGCGCCAGCTTTCTGGCCGCGCTGGACATGGAGTCGTTCGACTTTGCGCGCTGGCAGCAAATTGCCTCCTTTGATGCCGTGCAGCTCTCCAACTTCATGGTGCGCGGCCAGGCTATGGACGAAAAGTTCAGCAAACTCGCCAGTGGCATTGCCGAGAATGCGCAGCCCATCATCTTCAACGGCCAGAGTGGGCTGATGGTCAATGCGCCCGGCGTCTTTCACAGCCTGGTGGGCGACCTGCTCTGCAAAAAGAGCGGCACTTTTGCGCTCTTGTGGACCGCTGACAAAAAGGGCGTGATCAAAGTCGGCCTGCGCTCACAACGCGGTTTTGATTGCATTCCATTAGCCGAAAGCATGGGCGGCGGCGGCCACGCGCAGGCTTGCGGTTTCAAGATGGGGGTAGAGCGTTTGCCTGAACTGCTGAACGGTCAGTTGCTGGCCGGGAAATAATTCTGGCAGATTGCCCCAGGCGCATGGTTACTGCATGGAATGCAGCCCAATGGTGTGGTCGTTGAAATACAGTTTGTTTTGGTGCGGGGATCACTCGACCTTGACCCCTTTCCAGAACGCCACACGGCCGCGCACCATCTCGGCTTCAGGTTTGGGTTCGGGGTAGTACCAGACGGCGTCGGTGTTCAGGTCGCCATTGACAATCAAAGAGTAATAGCTGGCCTGGCCCTTCCACGGGCAAGAGGATTTGTGGTTGCTGAAAGTCGTGAACTCGCGTTTGAGTGAGATTTCGGGGAAGTAGTGGTTGCCCTCCACCAGCACGGTGTCGTCACTCTCGGCAATTACGGTGTTGTTCCAGATCGCTTTCATAGGAATCCTTGTAACTACTCAGCTCCCAATGGAGATCAATCTGAGTTCGCTATGAAATAGTGAGCGAGAATCGGGTTCGATGCAAAGCCTACCCGACCTCACCCAACTCAGCCATGCACAAAAGGATGAGCTGATCA
>Ga0209123_1001881_pt1 | contig 19227 bp, 21 predicted proteins | sample BarGraIncu00431A_FD_184500 | JGI IMG/M metagenome (GOLD analysis project Ga0209123, IMG submission 184500) | Arctic peat soil microbial communities from Barrow, Alaska, USA - Barrow Graham LP Incubations 004-31A (SPAdes) (version 2) | ecosystem: Environmental > Terrestrial > Soil > Wetlands >... | reverse complement strand
CCGTTGAGGTGCCGCCCTTTTTTTGTGATTTTTATTCCCATGGTGCGAATTTTACCGGAAAGGCCGCCAGCCCTGCGCACTTCCCTGACGGTTCAGCGGGGTTTATGCCCCCTTCCCTTTTCACACCTCAAGAAAAGAAAAGGTGAAGGCAGCCAGATCTACCACCAGGAAACGATCCAGCAGTTTGGGAGTGCCGGCAAGGTTTTCCAACAACTCTTGCGCCATCAACCCGGCTATGACGAACACGCTGCCTGGAGTCACCGGGATGATCCCCTCCGGCTGCCGGCAACCGGCGAGAATCTCCTCCAGCGGACGGGATGCACCTTTGATGAGGGTCAGCACTTGCCCCTGATTCCCCTGTACCCCGCCGTGCAGGAAAAACCGCCCCTCGGGGACGGCCCGGTACAGGGCAAAACGGCCCGCGAAATTGTCCAGGCAATCGGCCACGCCGTCAATCCCTTCCGGCAGCGTGCCGGTGCCGCCGATACGGTAATCGTGCGCAACAACCTCCACGGCCGAGTTGATCTGTCTCAGCCGCTCCTTTGCCACCATGACCTTCTTCCGGCCCAGATCGCACTCCCCGTACAGGCTCTGGCGCTGCAGATCGGAAAGTTCCACCACGCCGTCATCCACCAGGTGCAGCCGGGCGACCCCGGCCCGGGCCAGGATCTGGCTGACGGTCGCGCCCAGCCCGCCGACTCCGGCAATCAGGAGCGCCCCTTTTCCGATCAGGCGCTGGGTCTGCTCGCCCCAAAAGAGCAGCTGCCGTGAATAGCGCTCCGGATCATGTGGCACCATGCTCACCCTCCGGCCCCCGGCGGGAACAGTGCCAACACGTCGCCGTCGTGCAGGACCGTTCCCAAGCCGTCCAGGTGCAGGATGTTCCTGCGGTTTACCAGGATGATGGTCCCCTGATGCAGCGCACCTGCGGCATCGAGCAACCGGTGGTTGACGGGAACCGGGAGCGCCGCCTGGAACTTCTCCAGGGCGCTCCCGACGGTGTCACCCTCCTGCCAGGGGATTTCCAGCACCTCCCTCCCCCCCAAAAGGAGCCGCAGCAGCCCGTAGATCTGCACCCGGACGGCCGGGGGCTTAGGCAAACTGCTGCACGACCCCGGCATGGCGGTTCTCCCCCTGCAACATCCGGGCGCCGGGAAAGGACATCCTCCCCCGCACCATCTGATAGTACACGCCGGCGTCGTTAGTCTCACCGATCAGGCTGGCGCCGATCAGGCGCCCCTGCTCGTCCAGAAACACCTTCCTGAAGCGCTTGGTGAACCGGTTGCCGGCGCAAAGCGTCCTCGGTGCGTCATCCTGACAGTAGCCGATGACCGCGACGTCCAGGCCGAAGACCTCGGTGATGTTGTTCTTCATGCTTCCGCCATAGGCGCAGGTCAGGCCAAGCATGTTCAGGGCCGCGTTTTCACCCTGCTCCACGGCGGTCATCCAGTTGCCCTGCACGGTCTTTTGCCCGGAGACGAAGTCCCTCCCTTCGGCCACGTCCCCGGCGGCATAGATATCCGGGTGGACGCTTCGACAGTAGTCGTCAATCAGGATGCCGTCTCCCACCGCAAGCCCCGCGGCGCTCGCCAACCCCGTGTTGGCTGTGACCCCTTTTCCCACGACCAGCAGGTCGCTGGTCAAGGTCCCGCCCGAGGCCAGGGTAAGCTCCAGACGCTCTCCTTCCTTGACCGCCGTGATGTCGTCTCTCTTGTGCAGTACCACCCCCGCCTCCCCGAAATGCTCTTCCAAAAGGGCGGCCGACTGAGCATCCACCACACGGCTGAAGACCCGGCCGCTTCCGACCACCAGGTGCTTTTCCACCCCGGGCGGCAGATGGGAGAGCACCGGGACGCTCACCAGCCCGGCACCCAGGGCAGTCACGCTGCGCGCGGACCCGAGCAAAGTCGCGAGCTTCTCCGCGTCGGCCAGGTGGCGCAGGGTGCAGACCCGGCGCGTCCCGCCCGCAAAGCCCCGCGCCTCGCCCCCCGCAGCAACCAGGAGCTTTCCGAACACAAGCGCAGTTCCATCCGCCAGGCGCACCTGGTGGCGCTCCGGATCGATCTCGACCGCGGCCTGACCCAAAAGAACGGTCACACCCATTTCCGCATAAAAAGAGCGCTCCACGATGAACAGATTGCTTCGGGTGGTCTTGCCGCCGACAAAATAGGGAGTAAGCACCCGGGAGTACGCCGGGCAGTCCTCCCGGTCGACCAAAGCGACGGAGACCTGGCTGGAGTGGCGCCGCAGCGTGCGGATTGCCTGCAGACCTGCAGCAGAGTTGCCGATGATGACGATATCAAATCGCTGTTGCATGAGTCACCCCATCCCACCCTACCCTCCCCTTGAAGGGGAGGGAGTTTTTCCTGCGAAAGGATCTTCAGTATCGGTATCGTTCCCACGCTCCAGCGTGGGAATGCATCCAGGGACGCTCCTGCGTCCCCGATTCTCCTCGATCTGTTGTCTTTTCCCAGTGCTGAATGCGCGAGCGTCCAGGCGGCCGTTCCCGCGCCAGAACGTGGGGAACGCTAGGACCTTAGTTGACGAGCCCCAGGCTTTGCAGCTTCTGCTTGGTGGGAATCCCGGCCGCGTCCCAGCCGCGCAGGCTGTAGTACTCCGGCAGCATCTCCGGCAGGCGGCTCACGGCTCCCTGCATCGGCCCGTCCGGCAACGGCTCGCTCAGTACCCTCGGAGGGAGGGTGTCCTGGGACGGAGTGATGCCCGCCTTCAGGTTGAAAACCCGCTCCAGGTTCCAGATGCGCTCCCCGATCTCCAGCACCTGCGGGTCGCTCAAGCCCCGACCGGTCGCGGCATTGAAGAGCTTGGCGACCTGGGGCAGACCGATGCCGAAGGTGGTGAAGAGACAGACGCCGGCGGAATCCACCACCGCCGTGACATCCTGGAACGCCTTGGCCCAGGCGGCCTTCCCCTCGATGGCCCGGGGGTCGAGTTTCTCCGGTACCCCGAGGATCTCCGGAGATACCAGGTAGCCGCGCACGTGACAGGCGCCCCGGTTGCTGGTGGCGTATTCCAGCCCCATCCCCTGGATGGCTCGGCCGTCGTAGGCGGGAAACTCCAGTTTCTTCACGCTCATGGAAAGCTCGGGAACGCCGTAGCTCTCGGCCAGCCGGTAGGAGCCAAGGCCGATCTTTCTGCCGAACCCCTCACCCTTGCCGGCAAGCTCCACCAGCCGGACCATCGCGTCGGCATTGCCGAAGTTAAGCGGCATCCCCGCTTCCGCCTCGCTGATCAGTCCGCGCTCGAAAAGTTCCATGGCGCAGGCGATCGTCGAGCCGGCGGTGATGGTGTCCATGCCGTACTCGTTACAGAGATAGTTGGCTTTGGTGATCGCTGCCAGGTCCGCGATGCCGCAGGCGGCCCCCAGCGCCCAGAGGGATTCATACTCCGGCCCCTCCCCTTTTCCCGAGTATCTCGGGTCGCAGAGCTGGGTCACCCGGCCGCAGCTGATGATGCAGCCCAGGCAGCTCTTGTTGCGCCTCAGGAAGGTCTGGGCCAGACGCTCACCGGAAATGTCCTCGGCCTTGTCGAAGGTGGAGCTTTGGGAGTTGCGGGTCGGAAGGGCCCCGCTTTGGTTGATGACGTTGACCAGCACCGGCGTCCCGAGCGCCGGGAGCCCCTGGCCGGTCACCGGGTGCAGCTTCAGCATCTTGTAGCACTCGCGCGACGCCTCGCGAAAGGCCGCCGGGTCCGCCACCCCGACCCCGCCGGTGCCGCGTACCGCAATCGCCTTCAGGTTCTTGCTCCCCATGACCATGCCGACGCCGGTCCGCCCGGCGGCGCGATGCTTGTCGTTCACGATGCAGGCGTAATGGACCAACTGCTCGCCGGCCGGTCCGATACAGGCGACCTTGGCGTCGCCGTGGAACTCCCCCCTGATGAGGTCGTCGGTCTCGCTGGTGGATTTTCCCCAGAGGTGAGCGGCGCCTGCCAGTTCAGCCCGCTGATTGAATATCCTCAGGTAGAGCGGCTTTTCCGCCTTCCCCTCCACGATGATCATGTCGAACCCGGCGTACTTCAGCTCGCCCGGGAAATAGCCGCCCGAATTGGAACTTGCCACCGTCCCGGTCAGGGGGGACTTGGTCACCACCATGTAGCGGCCGTTGGCGGCACCATAGGTCCCGGTCAGCGGTCCCGTGGCGAAGATCAGCTTGTTGCCGTCCCCGAGGGGGTCGACCTGGGGATTCACCTCCTCGCTCAGGTATTTGGTGGCGAGCCCGCGGCCGCCGATGTAGCTTGCGGCCCAGGCCAGGTTCAAATCCTCCACGACACAGGTCTGGGCACTCAGGTCCACGCGCAACAGTTTTCCGTTCCATCCGTTTCCCATATTACACCTCCCCCTGGCCGGCCTTCATGGTCTGCACAAACCTGAGCACCTTCTCCCGCAGCGGCGCGTCCTCCTCCGAGTACTTCAGGCATCCGGTGGGGCAAAAGGCGACGCACTCCGGGAAATCGTCACCGCACAGGTTGCATTTGTCCGCCTTCCCCTTTTCCGCCAGATACTTGATCATGCCGAAAGGGCAGGCACTGACACAGGTGCGGCACCCGACACACTTAAGCTCATCCACCGAGACGGTCCCGGAGACTGCATGTTTGGAGATGGCCCCCTTGGGACAGGACTTCAGGCACCAGGGCTCGTCACACTGCATGCAGGTGACAGTGATGAACTGGGCCTCCTCCAGAAAGACCTCGTTGATGATGCGGGACCTGGTGGGAGCGAACTCACCTGTGTTCTTGAACGAACAGGAAAGCTCGCAGGACTTGCAGCCGACACACTTGGACGGCTCGATGCGAATCAGCTTTTGCATTTAATCCTCCCTCAACAAGATGAAAATCATGCGACCGGGACAGTCAAAGCTTGGGGCGAATAGCATGAAGAAGTATAAATTGGTTCTCTCAAATATCAAGCAGATTGATTGGCAGCCAGGCTACTGAGTGTGTTTGCGCAGAAATCCCCGAAAAGCGTGTCAGAAATGCCCTGGCCGCGACGGATCTGAGGCGACGGAACCCTGCTTTTTTGCCCCCTCCTAGCGAGTGAAGCTGCAGCATTCCATGAGGAGGTGCCCGCGGTTGTCAAAACGGGAAACAGTGGTATCTTTGCCGACGACATGAACCGTTACCAACCTTGGCACCTCAGACACGTTATCATGTAAAATCGTCATAACCCGGGCAGATTCGGCTCCAGGAAGGAAACCAGGCATGCAGAAACTAGTAACGATCGGACTGTCACGGATTGACCATCATGGGGTAACGGACTTGCATCTGGAGAATTACTTCAGCGAGGGTTGGGAGGTGCTGTCAATGACCCAGGTTGGGGCGGGCATCGGACGCCAGTCCGAGCGGGAGGGGCAGCTCATTGACCGGGAAAGCTCGGGAAATGTTTCCGGTTGGCTGGCGGTACTTTTGGAGAAAAAGGTCGACATAATCATTGCCCACCCTCCCCCGCCGCAGCAGTAGGGATAAGTCCCCATCTCCCCGGGCCAAAGCTGGGGCGCCGCGTCTAAAAAAAACCCGGAAGCCCCGCAGGACCCGCCCGGTTAAGGCAAATATGGGCGCTTCGTGGCACATCCCTCACCCCTGCCCCTCTCCCGGAGGGCGAGGGGATCAGGGCGCCAAAACAACGCCCGGGTACCAGGACCTAGGCCGGCTTAAACCTTCGCACGCTCTTACGCGCAGTCCACGCCACTTGTAGTGTTTTAGCGACGGTTGACGTCGGGAGTAGTCCTTAGCGCTTCGACTCCGCTCAGCGAACGACTGCTCCCTGAGCGGAGTCGAAGGGCGGCCCGGCCTGAAATTTCGCGGCAGTCACCCGAAGAAATAAGCTGGACTGGGCCCTGGACTCGCCACGACCCTGCCATGCCTGCGGTGATGCTTTCTGCCCTGACGCCCCGGGGACGGTTTTGTCCTGCGCAAAGCGACCATGGACTTTTGCTTTTCCCCGTTTCTCAGGTTCGCGCCGACCCTCGACAAGGCCCCCTGCGCAGTGACGCCGGAACCTGCAGCGAGCTTGCCGAATTGGGCTGCCGCAACAATGGAAACGTCGCCACGCAGCTTGTTAAACGAGGCAATATCCCGGTAGTTGCGCCTGTTGGTCAGCAGGATCACAAAGAGGTCTGTTTGTGGATCTATCCAGATGGATGACCCGCTGTAACCGGTATGGCCAAATGACCTTTTGGAAAAAAGCGTTCCCTTGGGCGCGGAAAAAGGTGAGTCCATGTCCCAGCCGAGGCCGCGTTTGACCGGGGTAGGGCCGCAAATATGCGGCGCTGTCATCTGAGTCACCACCCGCTCGGAGAGTATCCTCTCGCCGTCGAGCGCGCCGTGCCCGAGCATGAGGCGTGCGTATTTGGACAGATCAAGAGCGGAGCTGAAAAGTCCTGCGTGCCCCGCGACCCCGCCTAGCCGCCTGGCATTGGCATCCTGCACCACACCCTGATAAAAATCAGAGCCGTTATTGAGTCCGATCGTTGGGGCCAGGGGGTCGGCAAGACCCTTGGGCGGGGAAAACATGGTCTCACGCATCCCGAGAGGACTGTAGATCTGCTCCCGACAAAAGACGTCCAGGGATTTTCCCGATACCCGATGCACCAGTTCCGCCAGCAATATGAAGTTGATATCTGCATACCTGAAGCGTCCGCCGCGAGCCCGCCCCCCCCTTTCAGCCGCAGCCCCCCGGACCAAGGTGCGCACAAAGGGACTCGGGCGTAGCGGCGGGTCATACAAGCCGGAGGTATGGGTCAAAAGCTCGAGGATGGTAATCTTACGGTGCCTGGAATGCCTGAACTCCGGAAACCAGCGGGCCAGGGGGGAGGAGAGTTTGATTTTGCCCTGGTCCAGAAGCTTCATCACGGCCGGTGCCGTCGCCACGACCTTGGTCAGCGACGCGAGGTCGAAGATGGTGCGTTCATCAAGTAGTGGTGCCTCCGGTTCGCCATCGAGCCGGCCGCGCGCGGTGACCGAAAGTATGCCGCTGTGGTTTCCCACGACGACGACGCCGCCTGAGACCAGATGGCGTTCCACGCCGCGCTTCAACAGCAGATCGATCGTTGCATCGGGCGCCGGATCGGCGGCGGAAATCATCCCGGCCCGCTCCGACGAGCTGGCTTTCGCACTCTGGGGGCCAGAGCGGCAGGTTCGGGTTGGACCAGACTTGGGGGCGCAAGGCGCAGACAGGGGCCAGGCGGCTATAAGTAGCAGGAATGCCGGGAGCAATATCGCAAAAGGAACTCTTTTGACGCGACACATAGGAAGCCTCGGAATGGGGAGGGTGCCTCCAGTTTTGTTGATTAGAAATATTTTATCACAGAGCCACTAAGATTATCCTAGGTCCAGCGGGTAGGAACGGGTATCGGGCGAAGGGATGATCACAGGTATAAAAAAGGTATGAACAGCAAGAGGGAGGTCGTCTGCCGCCGCGTGCGGCAGGACTGAAGGTAGGGTCACGGATATTCGTCAGTTATTCGGGAAGATCGTGGCGGGAGGCCAGGTCGGTAGAAAGACTGGACGAGTTGATATCTGCATAGATGATAGTATCTACGGTGGGATGAGACTGTGATAGAACGGACAAGTCGGGTGACAGTATGGTGCTTCCCCCGGAGAAATGAATATCTCCTTCATCCCCCCAGTTATTTGCCGCAATAAGGTAATAGCTGCCGCCGGCTAACATTTCCGACCAATAGGCAAAGGGGGAATCATACCCTACCCAATTGGTCGAAAAGGCAAATATATCCACTTGAACTGCTGAAAGGAAATCTATCAGTTCCCAATAGTTGATATCGCAGCAGATCCCCAGCCCGATTCTGCCCCATTCGGTGTCGAAAGACTGATAACCCGAGTCTCCCGTAGCTGCCCAATTGAGATCCGGCCCGAACAGATGCATCTTGCGGTAGCAGCCGATGAGTGTTCCGTCGGGGCCGAGGATGATCTGCGCGTTGTAATAGGTATTGGCAGCAAGATCAGATTCAGCGAGGCCCAGGACAAGATGAACCTGGTGACGTTTTGCGAGTTCGGCGAAGACATCGGTTGCAGGGCCAGGTATGGTCTCTGCGAGGTTTTCAGCCGCAGATCTGTCTTGAATGTTCAAGCCCGTGGTGCACAGTTCCGGCAGGACTATGATCTTGGCGCCGTTTACTGCGGCCTCTGCGACTAAAGCGGAAAGTCTCCGCAGGTTCAGGATTTTATCTGACGGAGCGGCCCGATACTGTACAGCGGCTACTTTGAAGGTCCCGACCGGCGCGGCAAAGCTGCAGGTATCGGGCGTGACCGTGCCAATCCCTGCAGAGCAGTTTCTTCCTATTGCCGATGTCCCTGTCATAAAAATCTCTCCAGCCCTATCCCCATCCCCATCCCCACCCTGCCCCTCACTGCCGTTAAGTTAAAGGCTCCCCCTCCCTTGACGGGAGGGGGCGGGGGGGAGGGTGACGTTGCCAACTTCCAGAAATGTGGCACATTCCCCCTCACCCCGACCCTCCCCCGCTAGGGGGGAGGGAGAGTTTAAGCCAGACGGAATCGTTAACTTGATGGCAGTGACCCTGTCCCTCCCCTCGAAGGGGGGGGACGCGGAAGGAGACGGTTAAGATACTCGGAACGAATTACCTTTAGTTTTGCGGGGATTAAAGATAGATTTGCTGGATTTTGCTGATTCAGGCCTTGTCCCCTGCGTCTCGCTGCTGCACCCCTTTGGAGCTGTACCGGTAGTTATTTTTTCCCGACTGTTTTACCTCATACAGAGCAAAATCCGCACATGAAATGAGCTTCTGGACATCATCGGCATTGTCGGGATAGATGCTGATCCCAATGGAAATGCCGATGCGGCAGGCGATCTCACCAACGCTAAAGGGGGCGCCGATGGCCTCCAGCAGTTTCCTCGCCACGATGCTGGACTCTTCCCAGTGCTTAAGATCGCTCAAAAGTATGATGAACTCGTCCCCTCCCATGCGCGCCACCGTGTCGGACTCCCGGACGCAGGATACCAGCCGGCGGGCAGCCGCCTGAAGCAACTCGTCGCCTGTTTGATGGCCGTAGCGGTCGTTCACCGCCTTGAAACCGTCCAGGTCGGCGTAGAGCAGTGCAAACCGGGTGCGCTTGCGTTTGGCCTGAACCATGGCCTGCTCCAGCCGGTCGTAGAGCAGCGCGCGGTTGGGCAGACCGGTAAGCTTGTCAGAGTGGGCCATCTGCCCCAATTCCTTCTGCAGCCGCTTCAGTTCGCTGATGTCCTCCTTGACGCCGACGAAGTGGGTGATCTCCCCGGACTCGTCGCAAACCGGAGAGATGGAAGCAAGCTCCCAGACCAGGCGGCCGTCCTTGTTGCGGTTGTGGAACTCGCCATGCCATTCCCGCTTGGAGAGGATGGTCTGCCACATGTCCCGGTACACCTCGTCGGAGAGGGCATCCCCCTTTAAAATGCGCGGCGTCAGGCCGATGACTTCCTCCGGCGTATAGCCGGTAACCTGGCAGAACTTGGGATTGACGTACTCGATGATACCGCGGGGATCAGTGATCATGACGGAGATCGGACTGTACTGCACAGCTGAAGCCAGTTTGCGCAGTTCAGCTTCGCTGCGTTGCAGTTCAGTCAACCGGTTTTTCAGAAGCCTGTTTTTGGCTTCCCAACCGTCAGGATCGTGCATTGGGCACCTCTGGTTCATGGAGTCGATCGCCCTATGACATTATCAGCGGTTTATGAACTGGAAAGGTCGGGATCTTCTTAACATGATAAAGTTTTTAAGGTAAGCAACTGTACTATCAGCAGTGTAGCGCGTCTGTTACCTGGGACACAAGACAAGAAAGATGACAGTTTTTCCAATATACCTTGTTTAAAAGAAAAGGCCCGATTTCTCGGGCCTTTTTCTCATAGCAAGCTCACACAGCCGTCTCTTTCGGGCAGGCAACTTTTAGTAGGTCAGGGCCTTTCTCCTTTCGGCATCATACTGCGGCAGAGGCGCAAAGGACTCATGCTGCTCCCCGCTGTCCGGTCCAGGCAGCAAAACGGCAAACATGCAGAACGCCGAGAAAAGAAAAACCAGGAAAAACCCGGCAGTTGCCAGCGCAACCGTACTTGGTTCGCTGGAGAGAAACCACCAGACAGCGGCGGCGATGCTGCAGGAAATAATGCCTCCGAAATCTCGTTCTTTTTGCTTGATCATTGGTTCGTTACTCGGCATTGCATCCCCCAGTCAGGATAAAAGCGTTTAGTTTGAATTTTTCCTTCCACTCTACCATTGCCACTTCTCACTCCCCCCAAAGTCTCGGAGTACTCCTGGAGAATGCCGGAACCTTACTTCTTTTTGGATGTCACGAATTCCGCTACCGGGACAGAAACTACCACGAGAGTCAAAAGGGTAAAGGCTGTGATTGCGATAACGAGGCTGATGTCCATAAATCCTCCCTGTGAGCAGTCCCTGGTGGAGGAACTGCGGTTCGTGCGGCCTGAAAGAGTGGAGACGCCGGTAAATGTTTCTGAGCTACCCTTAGCGCGAAACGTGCCAACGCTAAGTTGCTGTTTTTTCGTTTGTTGGCGGGAGGAAATCCGGGCAAGGTGGTCAGAGAAAGGACTGGAGATGTTCAGAAAACAATCGCCTTCAGTTTCCCTGCAGTATGCCGATAGTTAACCAGTAAGGAGGAGATGCGACATGGAAATCAGCCAATTAGCAGCCGTACTGGTGTCAGGAACCGCCGCAATCACGCAGGAAAATGCTTCAATGTCGATGGTGAAAAAGTCGGCTCAGGCCCAGATGCAGATGGCGAACGTCCTTGCCCAGCAGGCTACGCAGGTGAATAGCCAAGCGGGCTTCTCCGTCTACGCCTGAGGCACCTTTCATACTTTGTCCCCCCTGCGAACGTGGGGGGACAAAGTATGTTGGTGAGGCAAGGGGGTTCTTTCCATCCCCCAGGCCCATTAGCTAATCTTCGTTCCTACCATTATTGCCACCCCTCCCTTGCATCATGCCCGGCGCCTCACAACGTACACGCCTCCCCTTCTGAAACTCAGCTTTTCGCTGTGCGGCAATAACTGTCAAAAGCTTACTTTTCGACCATTAAACGCAGTACCTCGGGGCTTTCAGCGCAGTTTTGCGGCTCAAAAGACAGATTCTCTTTGACTTTACCTTATGCAGGTATTAATGTGTGCCAGCATGTATACAGTGAATTTTGGACCACGGTTCAACCAGCGCCAAGGGTCGGCCCAGGGTTGACTGTCGGCACCTGAGCGTCTGCGGACACATTGACTTGGCAGGTATTTCAATATAAGGAGTCTTCATTTATGTCAAACGGTCAAACACCAACAGGAAACCCCGGAGTTGTTGGATTAGCAGGTTTCGGTCTCACGACGATGATCCTCCAGTTCCATAATGTAGGCTGGTGCGGGGTAGGACCGGTCGTAGCGCTGGCTTTTGTGTTCGGAGGCCTCGCACAGTTGATAGCCGGCTTCCAGGAATTCAAGTGCGGCAATAACTTCGGTTACAGCGCCTTCGTATCCTACGGCTCTTTCTGGATCGCGCTCGGTATCATTTTCATGTTCAATTTTTTCAACATTTACCATTCCGACACCAAGGACATCGGCTGGTTTCTGGTGGGCTGGACGCTTTACACTTTCATCATGTGGATTCCCGCCATGAAGATCCACGGCGCCATGGCGACCACCTTTTCGCTGCTGCTGCTCGGCTTCATACTGCTGGACCTGGCCCATTTCGGGTATCCGGACATGACAGTCGTCGCAGGGTATGAGCTTATGCTCTGCGCCCTTGCCGCCTGGTACATGATGGCTCATACTATCTTTTTGCAGGTGTTCGGAAGGGATGTGCTGCCGGTTGGCAAAGCCTGGATCAACTGATCATCCCCTGCGCCAAAGGCAGGCATCTTTAAGGTGACCAAACCTCATAAAACGTAAAGGAGCCGGTATGAAAAAGCTGCAGATAACGATAGTCTTTTTATTGGTCCTCTGTTGTTCCCTGACTGCCTGGGCAGAGCAGTCGGCGAGCAAAGAAGAATGCGTGATGAAGTGCCATGAGGCCGCAGCGCTGATCAACGCAAAAGGTGTAGCCGAAGCAATAAGACAGATAGGCGACGCCAAAGGACCCTTTGTCTGGAAGGACACCTATGTTTTTCTTATGAACCTGGACGGGAAGATGCTGGCTCACCCCATGCAGCCGGAACTTACCCAGCTTCCCCACTGCCTGCTGATTACCGACCCGACCGACAAGGCGATATTTGTCACTTTCGTCAATACCGCGAGAAAGGCTGGTCAGGGCTGGGTGGAATACATGTGGCCCAAACCGGGTAAGACTGCCCCGTCCAAGAAAATCACCTATATCTACCGGGTTCCCGGCAAGGATCTCTTCGTGGGTTCCGGGATTTATGTAGGCGGTATGATGTACTAGGGCTCCAGGGTGTAGAAACCGGTGCAGGGGGAGCAACCGCCCTCGGATCGGTCACCCAAAAAACCGGTAGTAGGTACTGAAAAGAGGGCGCCGCAACAAGCGGCGCCCTCTTTTGCTGTGGTGCCCTGATCCCCTGCCCTCCGGGAGAGGGGCTACGACAATTTTCTTCCCATGCGGCATAGCCGCGGCAGAGAGTCGCTGGTATTATCCTTAACGCGACCTGAAGACCGTCGGGAAGTCCCCTCTCCCGCAGGGGGAGTTCGCAAGGAGATCACATGCTCAACAACCCGTTACTGCTCGTCTGCCTCGCCATAGGTTGCGGCGCCCTCTTGGGCCGTGTCACCTTCAAGAAAATCTCCCTGGGGGTCGCCGGGGTGCTTTTTGCCGGCATCCTCTGGGGCTATCTCGAGCCAACGGTCAAGCCGCCGGACGCCCTGGCGACCTTCGGCCTGGCGCTCTTCGTGTACGCGATCGGGCTTTCCTCGAGCGATTTCCTGATCGACACCTGGTCACATGGCGGCTGGCGTTTCCTGCTGATTCCACCGGTTGCCGTGGGCGCCGCCTTTGGCGTCGACCTGCTGGCCTCACGGATGCTGCAGATCCCCCCCAGCACCGCGTCGGGCGTATTCGCCGGCGCCCTGACCAATACCCCCGCACTCGCCGCCGCAACCACGATCCTCGGGCCGAGAGGGGCGGAAGCGACCCTGGGGTTCGCCATCAGTTACCCGCTGGGGGTGCTGATCCCGATCCTGCTCCTTTCCTGGCCGCTGCGGCGCGAGAAGCACGATGCCGGCGACAAACTGGCCAGTGCGGCAGTCGTGATTGGCAACATACAGGATCCCGGCGAGGCCGTCGCGGGCCTGCTGGAGCGCTATCCGCTGTCGGTTCGCTTCGGCCGCTGCGTGCGGGGCGATGAGCAGTTCGCCATCTCGGGACTCTCGGTCATCAAGAACGGCGACATCGTGACCATCATCGGATTGTCGGAGGACGTGCGGCGTGCCACGGAACTACTGGGTGCCGCGCACGACGGCGATGTGACGCATGACCGAAGCCAGCTCGATTTCCGGCGCATCTTCGTGTCAAACCCGGCGGTTTATGGCAAAACATTGCGCCAAATCGGTCTCAAGCGCAACTTCGAAGGGATCGTGACCAGAATAAGGCGCGGCGATACCGATTTCATCCCCAAGTCGGAGACCACCATCATGCCGGGCGACCGCTTGCGGGTGATCGCGCCACGGGAGAACCTGCTGGCGATTTCCGAGTTCATCGGCGATTCCTACCATGAAGCGAGCGAATTCAACATCCTGACCTTCGGGCTGGGGCTCGCCATGGGGATCGCCCTGGGAACCGTGGAAATCGGACTCCCCATGGGCGCCGGGACCTTCGAGATCGGCCCGGTCGCGGGGTGCCTGATCGTGGCGCTGGTGCTGGGCGCCCTCGGCAGGACCGGGCCCTTGACCTGGTACATGCCGTACGGCGCCTCGATATCGCTGCGCCAGCTCGGTCTGGTGGTCTTTCTGGCCTGCTCCGGCATCAAGGCCGGGGGGCTTTTGCACACGGCCCCGATCAATCTCTCGGTGTTAGCCCTGGGCGGGCTCGTCACGCTGGCAACCTGCCTGGTGACGATTTTCCTGACCCGCGCCATGACCGACAAGTCCTGGCCCTTCGTCGCGGGGATCCTGGCCGGGGTGCAGACCCAGCCGGCGGTGCTCGGCTTCGCCATCGGGCGCTGCGGCAACGAGAGGGTCGAGTCCGGCTACGCCGAGGCGTATCCGCTCAGCATGCTGTTGAAAATAATTTCCGTGCAATGCTTCCTGATGTTCATGAAATCCTGACCGGAAGTCCGATAGTTCTCACTCTTCGTCATCGGGCAGTTCAATCCAATTGAAATGAGGCTGTCCTGTGTGATAGAGTGGCGCGAAACTATATAAAGACACTAGGCGGTTACCATGCAGCTGGCACTCTATCTTGAACACGGCGAGAAATTCGCCCGAGCGGCACTCAAACTGCCGTTACAAACCCCCATCAACATCGACTCGCTGCTGCTTGATTGTGTCATCGAAGTGCTGCCCACAGCCGCAACACATAACGGCGGCCCCGACCATCTCCCGGGGATAGAGTTCCCCTATCCGGAGATCAGAGTCGTCTTCAAGCTCAAAGAGCATCCCTCGGTGGCAGCAGTCTACTCCATTGACCTCTTTGTGGTCGATGCGATGCTGAGCCTCATCAGCTGGGCGCAGGGTCATACCCACGTTGAAATCAACTACCGCTCCACGCATGTCGACCGCCTGGTGGCGAGCAAGGAGAACGGCCTGCTGGAACTCGTGGGATGCAGCAATAAGACCCTCACCGAACGCCTGACCCAGGCATTTCTTGAGTTACGCTCGGCGTACCTCAAGGCTCTGGACGAAGAAGGCTGCCTCCCTGTGCCGCGTCACTCCTAGGCCGGAAATAACCGGTTTGCCCTGCGCCGGGGCAGCCCGGTCGGCTGTGCAAAACCCGGTCGGCTGCGCAGCCCCCTTCCGGTTCGCGTTGCCCCTCTCCCTTTGGCTTGCCAGCTGCAACGAAGGGGGCGGCCCCCTTCCCCACCCCGTCAGGTTCCCTCCTACATTAGATATCAAAAATAAACAAAAAAGCTAAAGATTTAGCGGAAGCACCCGAAGACTCATTAGAAGCACACCTGTAAAAAGTCCTACAGAACGGGCGCAGTACGGACACCGGGAGGGAAGCGCCGCGAGGAGGTTTCTCACAGCTCGGGTCTGATCCGGCGCACGGGGAAGGTGGAAAAAAAAGCAAGGGCAGCTCGGAGTAAATATTATGGGTGGCAAAGAAGAAAGCATTTTGATTGTTGATGACGAGATTCTCAACGTGGAATTTCTGGAGGCTACCCTTAAAAAACAATACCGGGTGCAGACCGCACTGGACGGTTTTGAAGCCCTGCGCCAGGTTGAAGCCCAGGCACCGGACCTGATTCTGCTCGATGTCATCATGCCCGGGATGAATGGTTTCCAGGTGGCCCGGGCCATCAAGGCCGACGCAAGGTACGCAGCCATTCCGATCATATTCCTGACGGTCATGGACGGCTTCGAAGCCGAGATGGAAGGACTTGGTGCCGGTGGCATAGACTACCTGACCAAACCGTTCAACCTCAAATTATTGAAGCTGCGGGTGCACAATCATCTGGAGCTGAAGCGCGGGAGCGACCTGATCCGCGAGCAAAGGGATCTGGTGACGCGCCAGAAAGAGGAGTTGGAGGCTTCGATTTCGCGCATCAAGCGACTGGAAGGGATCATATCCATCTGCATGCACTGCAAAGACATACGCAGCGACGACGCCTCCTGGCAAGGAATCGAGCAGTACATCATCGAGCATACCGATGCACAGTTCAGCCACTGCATCTGCCCGAGCTGCCACCAGCAACACTACCTTTAGGGAAACGGCGTCGGACCTTTGCAGCGCCGCCCGAACAGTTGCGGCAGTTGGAAAACATGATTTCACTGTTGATCTGACAGGTTATCCGGTAAACTTGCACCCACCAAAAAGGACTGGCTGCTGAAGACCCATTCGGCAGTTGGAGCACAGTAGAGGTATCTAGATGATCATCGCGGTAGATTTCGACGGCACCTGCACGACCCATGAGTATCCGGCCATGGGAAAAGACATCGGAGCAGAGACTGTTCTCAAGAGACTGTCGGCGGCGGGACACTTGCTGATCCTATGGACCATGCGTAGCGACAGCTATCTGGAAGATGCCGTTCAGTGGTTTAAAGTACGCGGCATCCCCCTGTACGGCATCAACAGCAACCCGACTCAAAAGGAATGGACTAATTCACCCAAAGCTTATGCGCACCTATACATCGACGACGCGGCATTGGGCATTCCGTTATGCATGCCGATACATGCCGATGAGAGGCCGTTTGTCGACTGGAAGGCAGTGGAGCTGATGCTGGCTCCCTTACTGGCAGAGTAGCACAAGGCGGCCTGGCAGGCGCAGCTCCCCGCGCCGCGTGCCTAGGGAGCCGGCACCACCGCGGAAAAGCTCTGGGTCCAGTCGCCACCCTTGTCGTCGCCGCCATCCGTGCCCGCGTACTTGTAGGTGAAGAAGAGTCTTGTGCCGGGCGAGACCGCAACCGGCAGACGCAGGCTGAACGGTACGATTTCATCACGTTTGACCTCTTGGGGTATCAGGTAACTCACCGAGTTTGCAACCGTTTTACCCGCCGCGTCATGCAGCGCCACCCACACCTCGATGTTTTCCATGAACTCATAGCGGATGTTTCTAAACTCGCCGTCGATCAGCGTCTGCGACCCGGCGCTCCTCACCTGCCAGGACAGGGCGGCGTCGAACTGCCTGTAGTGCTGCGGCAGGCTCAGCAGCCGCTCCAGATTGGTATCGGGATAGCTGGCGCAGCCGCCCAGCGCGATCGTCAGTAAAACCAGAATGCCGAGATATTTACTCATGTGCCCTCCCCTGTCTGCCATGCTTCAATTTTACGCCGCAAGCTGAGGGTTGACCAGTTATGTTATGAGGGCACTGGCAAGGATACCCGCAAGGGGTATCCCTGCCTATGCTCAGCCGACGTTCGTTCTGTTGCAGGGGCACCTAACCGGGTGCCCGCTTCAGGGGAGCCCTGCCTTTAACTTAAGGGCAGTGCCGCCGTGACCCTACTGCTCCCCCCTCATGACCCTGACCAGCAGTTCGTAGTCTTCCAGCAGAGCCTGCAGGTCCTCCTCGTGCTCCACCTCCTGCTGCAAAATGGTCAGCAACATGTTGTAGGTAACCGGGTCGGTATCACGGGTCAGGTCCATCAGATGCTTGTAGGTGCCGATGGCGCACTGCTCCCCCTTGATGTTTTGCTGCAGCAGGGTCTGGACAAAGGGATCATCAGGTGCATCGTAGCCGCAGTTGGAGTGCGTGTACCACTCTTCGGGCTTGGTGACAGGCGTCCCTCCCAGCTGGATGATGCGCATGGCCAGCAGGTCGGCGTGCAGCAGTTCCTCGCCGGCATGCACCAGCAGTTCCGCGCCGACGGCATCCTTCATGGGACCTTTGACCAGCTTGGCTCCCAGCCAATACTGGTAATAAGCGAGCCACTCGTCGCTATATGCCTTGCGCAGCAGGTCAATAAGCTCTTCCACATCCATCCCGATGATTTCACGTCCCTTGGTTCCCATAGTTACCCTCCCTTTTTAAAGTTTCACCTGCCATGCTGCCCACGATGCGTAGCCGTGAGTAGCAGGGGGAAAGTCGACTTCCCCCTCCCTAACCCTCCCCCTACGGGAGAGGGGATTTTCGGACTAACCCTCCCACCTACCCTCTTCCTGAAACCCGTAAGGGCGAATCATTATTCGCCCCGGACACCCTGGCGCATGGGGCCCTGTCCGTCAGCTGCACCAAGCGCGGTCAAAGCTCACCATTACGCTGCCTTGAAACGCCCTTTTTCCCAAGGCCCTCTGGCTACCCGTCCTGCCCCTTGAGGGTGACTGGCGCGCCTGCGAGTGCTCCCGCCAACTCCCAGGTAAGTACGGCAGCCGAAACCTCCCGGCAGCCGCTCGCGTTTTGCCCAGCCCATAAGGGCGAGAAGTCGCCCCTGCCGAGGCTCTCCGCCTTGGCACGCAAGGGAGCCAGGGCCGAACTCGCCAGCGGGAAGGCGGGTACGGCTCCGCTCAGCGGGCCGAGCTCCCGCATGAGACGGTTCATGATGCCCCGGGCGGGCCGACCGCTGAACAAATTGGTGAGCGCGGTGAGCCGGGCCGCCTCCCCCTTCAGGGCGCTGCGATGCACCGGGCTCGTGGTCGCTTCGCAGCAGAGCAGATAAGAGGTCCCCACCTGGACGCCGGCAGCGCCCAACCTGAGGGCTGCCGCGACCCCCTGCGAGTCGGCGATGCCGCCGGCAGCAACCACCGGAATCCGCACCGACCGCACGATCTGCGGCACCAGGGCAAAGGTGCCCACCTGGGTATGGAGATCGTCCGAGAGGAACATCCCGCGATGCCCCCCCGCCTCCAACCCTTGTGCGATAACGACATCGACCCCGCGGGCTTCCAGCCAGCAGGCCTCCTCGACAGTCGTTGCCGAAGCGAGGATTTTCGCGCCCCAGCCGCGCACCAGCGCCAATAAGTCTTCGCAAGGAAGTCCGAAATGAAAGCTCAGCACGGGCGGCCTGAACTCCCCCAACAGTTCCGCAGCTGCGCGGTTGAAAGGGACACGCCCGGCCCCGGCGGCGACCGCACCAGGGTCGACCCCGTACTCGGCGAAGTAGGGCAACAGGGCGGCCCGCCAGGCGGCGTCCTGCGTGGGACTCGGGTCGGGATGACTGTGGCAGAAGAAGTTCACGTTAAACGGCTTGACCGTCTGCGCCCTGATGGCAGCCAGCTCCTGGCGCAGGGAGACCGGGTCCAACATGGCACAGGGAAGAGAGCCGAGTCCGCCCGCGTTGGACACCGCCACTGCGAGTGCGCTTCCCTGCACGCCCGCCATCGGGGCTTGAATGACCGGCAGATCTATTCCGAGGAGCTTTTGCAATGTCATAGCCGTGGCACCGTTGGTACTGCAGTTGCGGCGTGGCCCCCCTGAGCTTGCAGGCGGGCTTACGCCGGTCTTACGAGCTGAAAACAACCCGTCAGCCAGCTCGTCGCCGGGTCCCGGGGACCACGACTGTTAAGAAGGTCCGGTACAGGGGACGAGGCCTCCTCCCCCCTATGTCACAAATGCCAGGACATCGGTTACCCGAGCCTAACGCGAAAAAGTGCCAGGACATCGGTTACCCGGATACCTAGCGATGGGGAGAATACCGTGGAACGTCCCCTGCGGACGCCCTGTACTCAACGT
>Ga0209123_1001880_pt1 | contig 19240 bp, 20 predicted proteins | sample BarGraIncu00431A_FD_184500 | JGI IMG/M metagenome (GOLD analysis project Ga0209123, IMG submission 184500) | Arctic peat soil microbial communities from Barrow, Alaska, USA - Barrow Graham LP Incubations 004-31A (SPAdes) (version 2) | ecosystem: Environmental > Terrestrial > Soil > Wetlands >... | reverse complement strand
GAAGGTTATCTGCTTATGTATAGCAACTTTACCTCCTACTAAAATAGCATCATAATATGCAACAGCTTTCTTTGATTGTTCCTTTTCTTGCACTTTTACATCTGGTTTAGCTGCAACAATTGTTTTTTCAATTGCATCAACAGAATACCACACTGTATAAGTACCTACAACTGCTATTGTAGCTGAAATAGTCACCTGAGCAGCTTCTATAATCGCCGGTGTCCATAGAACCAAAGGAATTACTAATGGACATTGTCCAACAACAATTCCATCATAGTTTTGAGTATTTGCTTCACTTAAATCTACAATTAAATCATTGCCATACTTTGTAGTAGCTAAACTATACTGGGCATCGTCCCGATACAAAGTATACCTATCTTCATCTTTGATGTATTGTACTTTTAGAGTTATATCATCTACTTTATTTGTAGATAATACATTTCCATTAGCATTAGTATTTACAACTAATTTACCGTAATCAGACGTCCTTTGTTGTTTAAAAAAACTTTTAGCGGTTGGTAGAATTGCAAAAACGAGAATGATGGATAACAATATAACTGTTAACCGATACAACTTTTCCCTCATTTTACATTCACCCCTTTTAATAAAATATTTATTTTTGGTGATTACATGCTACTAAATTATTCATGTAGCATATTTTATAAATTTATAAATATATTATACCATTTTTTACCATACAAGTCAATATAATTAGTGTATTTGTTTACATAAATATAATATTTAAACCAATAAAATATCAAAAAATCTTTCGAAATCTTGATATTTTAAATTACAATTCTTGAATCTTTACAATAATTGTTACACAATTTTTTAAATTACTCCCTGTTAGTTGTGATGCAATATTTTACAGTTAAAATAATAAGCAATCTCCCTTATCATAACTTCATTGCAATAAAAGCTAAAAGAATGACCGCTACCACTAACATTGATAACAATTCAAGTCTATCCTCTCTTGTCATACATTCACCCCCACTTAAATAAAATATTTAATTTGGAGTCACATGCTACTAAATTATTTATGTAGCATATTTTATAAGTTTACAAATACATTATACCATTTTTTACCATATAAATCAATATAGTTAGTGTATATTGTTCATTTCATTTACATAATTATACATTTTATTAATTAGCTAATACTTTATATGATATAAATACTTGTAACAAATATTTATTTGATAAATAAAATATATTATGAGGTGAAATTAACAATGAAAATTAATTTCTTTAAAATGCATGGTACTGGCAATGACTACATATTTTTAGATTGTATAAAGGATATAATTATACCAGAGAATATTTCTACTATTTCGGTAAAACTGAGCAATAGACATTTTGGTGTTGGAGCAGATGGTATTGTCCTTATTCTACCTTCTGAAATAGCAAATGTTAGAATGAGGATGTTTAACAGTGATGGTAGTGAAGGAAATATGTGTGGAAATGCTATAAGATGTATAGCAAAATATGTTTATGAAAAGAAATATATTGAAAATACTCATATTACAATTGAAACGTTAAGTGGTATCAAAGATTTATGGATTAGTGAAAATCAAGGAAAATTAACACAAGTTGAGGTTGATATGGGTAAACCAATATTTGATCCAAAACTTATTCCGGTTATAAGCACAAAGGAAATTATTTTAAATGAAAAAATTATTATAGACTCTACTCTTTACAATATAACATGCTTATCTATGGGAAATCCACATTGCGTTGTTTTTGTTGATGATCTAGAAAATTTAGATTTAAATAAAATTGGTCCTTTATTTGAAAATAACAACAGGTTTCCAAACAGAATTAACACAGAATTTATTAAAATAATTTCCGAAAACGAAATTAGTATGAGAGTATGGGAAAGAGGAAGTGGAGAGACACTTTCTTGTGGAACCGGATCATGTGCAGCAGCAGTAGCAAGTATACTAAATAAATTTTGCAATTACAACAGTGATATATTAATACATATAATAGGTGGAACACTTACTGTTAATTACAAACAAGATGGTAATGTATATTTAAAAGGGCCTGCTGAGTTTGTTTATGAAGGAAAAGTAGAAATAGATTGATTAACAAAATATTAAGTATTTTAATCAGTTAGTAATAGATTCCAAATCAGAATTTGAGCTAATGTGTAGTATTCTTCTTATTCATTATTTCAAAACACAATATTTTAACTGAATATAAGAATCTTTTAACACTTTACATTCAATAAGTTTGAGTGCTTTTAATTTACTTAATTCATTCCTATTTTTAATTGAATATCCATCAATTAGTGTAGATGTATTTTTACCACCTACTAATATTGGCGCTATAACTACATTTACATAGTTGAATAGATTTTTCCTTAAAAACTCACTATTTAATGTACCTCCAGATTGTATAGTAATCCTCTCAATATTGTAATCTACTTTTAATTTAACCAATAAGATTAATAAATCAATTTCATTATCAAAAAATATTATATTTAAATTGGCATACTTTTCTTTTAATTTAAAAGCAGGATGATTTATGTTGTTAGTAACTATGTAAAGTTCATTTACCCAATTGCAAATATAATTTATTCCATTATCATTTATGTGTGGCTTTCTATCTATTATTATAAAATTGACGGGAGATTTATTTGGTATATCTTTTCTTGTATTTACCCCTATTTTTTCCATAACTCTCCCAGTATTTAGAGAATATAAGTCTGTAGTTTGTTCAATTTCATAATACTGATTTAATCCTTCTTTTACACCTTCAATTGTGCACCAATCTTTATCTACATCTAAACTATCATTATCCCCACTATTTATTTTTCCATCCAATGACATTAACATAAATAATGTTGTAATAGGTATATTATTATTTTTCATATTTAATTACCTCCCATTTCTAATATTATAAATATACATTACCTTACATCTGAATCGTGACTAACTACTTCTTTCATTTTTTCATTTTTATTTATTTGGTCTATATCTACCATTATGCATGGTATACCAATATTTTTAGCTAAATTAATTTGTTGTTGCATTCCTTCTAAATAATTTTCATTTCTTGAATCGTTAAATTGTTCTTTATTATAAATACATAATAAATATCCTGCTTCGATTTTTTTATCTTTAAATTTTCTACTTAAAAGTATCTCCGTTCTTTGTGATGGTGAATTTATTAGTTCTTCATATGTTTGAGATAGTGATACAAACTTATCTTCACATGGTATGTTTTCTATACCAATATTACTATTAGCATTCTCATTACATGCAATCATTATATTATCTTCTGATATTGTATCTTTCGAAAATCCTACTGCATATGCTACTGGTCCACTTGCTAATCTTTTATTCTTTTCAAGTAATTCTATTATCTTTTCTTTACTTGAAAGAAAAGTAGCTAGTTGATTTCCAGCAACTTTTATTGCATCTAATCTTGGATGTCCTTGATCAGTGTCAAGTACTTTAAATGATTCTCCTGGTAATAATTCATTTAGAGCAGGTTCAATCGAAGATTCAAGAATTTCTTTTTCAAATCTTTTTAGTTCAATATTATATTCTTCTATAAAATTTTCACTACGCATTTGAATTGGTGTTTCAGATAATTTTATTTTTTCTCTATTTATTAATACTGTTTTAAATAAAGTCTCAATACCTTCCCTCTCTGCTGGATTATAGAAATGAACTAACATATTGTTTGGAACATTTTCTGCTTTGTCAATTGTTTGGTCATTAATTGGATAATATATACTAGCTATTAAATCTTCTCTATTATATTTTTCAAAATCACTATATATTTCTTTCATTTGATGTGATATCTGAGTTGATTTTAAAACCATCTTACCATCTACTTCAAATGTTTCTTCGCTACTTGGAATTTCACCGTTAATTATACCATTTCCTATAGCAAGTAAATCTTTTATTTTGTCCAAATCTTTACATTCACCCTTTTGTATGATATATTCATATCTTTTTTTTAACAACTCTAAATTACAGTGATTTGCATAATCTTCTTCATTCCACGTATCTGTTAACTCATATAATTTTTCTCTTTGATCAGATGTTATTCTCTCTTTAGTAGCTTTAATATAATCATATAATCCTGAGTTAAGCTCTTTTTTTACTTGTTCATTTTCTTGTAATAATTTATCTTTTCCATATGTTGCAATTAGTAGTATCATCTCTTGAACTGCTATCTTTGAGTTAGATGTAAGTTCAATTTTACCAGATATGAATTCAAATCCGGTTTTCATTGTATTTTCAGGTTCGTACACTATTCCATCATCTAAAGTATATACTTTAAGTGCTGTATTTCTGCCTATTACTTTAGATATATCTGTACTATACTTATTATATATAATTTTAAATTCTTCTTCAGATATATCTATATTATTTAAAGTTGATACCAATTCCAAACTAAATTCCTGACTATTATATATTCCATTATCTCCTATTTTACCTTCAAATTTATAATTTTTAGGAATACCTAATTTTTCGTTTAATATATCTCTACTTACTACAGCAGCTGTTATTTGCATCTGTATATCTTTTCTGTTTTTTTGTACAAGTTGAGTAATTACATCTTCATCTTTACTAAATTCACTATTTCTAGTTAATATATCAATAAATGCATCTAAAGCCGCAGAATCTGTTTTTCCTATCATTTTTGTGTCAGTATATGTATCTACACATTCTGTAGCATCTTCTCTACTCATTCCTTCAATATTTATTAATGATATTTTAATTTCTTCTGAATATTCCTTAAATATCTCATCCAATTTATCAAAAAAAGTATCATTTAATATTTTTACTAATTCGCTTCTAGACATCTTTTTTCTTTCATCATACGGAATGCCCATTCTAATAGTTTGCATAAATCCTTCTCTTATATTTTCAAACATTTTACCTCTATATTTTGATATCATAAAATCACCTCATAATTATTTAAATTATATCATAATATATATTAACAGTAAAGACAAAAAATAATTTTGTTGAAATTTGTACTATATTATTAAATATAATATGAGTTTTATATTGAACAAGAAAAAATGAGCTAATTTATAATTAACTCACTTTATATAACTCGCTTTTATTTAGCAGCTTCGATATAATTGATTATATCCTGCACAGTTTTAATTTTTTCTGCATCTTCATCTGGAATTTCTAAATTGAACTCTTCCTCGATAGCAATTACCAGCTCGACAATATCTAAGGAATCTGCCCCTAGATCATTGGCTATCGATGCTTCTAACGTTATCTCTTTGATTTCAACATCTAGCAAATCTGCAATAATTTTTTGTAGTTTTTCTAACATGATTTTTCCTCCTCTAAAATTATTTAATTTGGAGCTACGCATCTGAATTAACAGACCACATAATAATTTACAACTGCCATAATTATATCAGATTTTCCTTGTGTTGTCAATATTCATATATCCTTTTTCTACAATCAATCATCTTCTGTACCCAGGCACCTAATTAAAACAAAAACATCAAACACTCTTTACAAATGTTTGATATTCAATTAGGATAAGTAAGAGGGTTGATGATATTTATATACTCTTAATTTTATTAATTATTTTTTCATAGACAATTTTCATATGAGGTTCGGTAGAATGCCCAACAACTTGTTCTATAGGAATCCATTTAACATTACTATTTTCATCCTCTTTTATTAATAATGTTTCTGTTTCATCTGTTTCAAATAAATATGCTACTGAAAGATGTATATGTGCTGGGATATACTTTCCTTTTTTTTCATGTCCAAGCACAGATAATGTATCAATAATAAATATATCACTTATTATTGGTTTAACATTATTAACACCAGTCTCTTCAGTAACTTCTCTAAGTGCCACTTGCAATAAGTCAGAATCCCCATCTGCATGTCCACCAGTCCAGCCCCATGAATTATATATATTGTGATAAATCATTAAAACCTTATCTCTAGTCTTGTTTAAAACAAATGCTGAGCTTGTAAAATGAACAATCTCATTGTTTCTAGTTAATACATCATCAAAATTATTTAGATAATACAAAAACATTTCTTTATCTTTTATTTCTTGTTTATTTATAGGTGAAAAATCTTCTATAGTTTTCTTTAAATTCATATTATTTCCTCCAAATACATTATTTCTTTTCCATTATACATTGCATATTCAATTTCACTTCTAGTAGAATTTCCTATATATCCACTAATATTTACAACAAATATTCCATCAGACATATCAATTTTTTGTTTGTGCAATTTATCTAATAGAATATGTTCATGTTCAGCATATGCATCTTTATCCTCTTTTGTTGGATATATAATACTGAGTACACAATTGCCTTCCAGTTCAAGTCTTTCAGTATGGAACATAATTTCTTTCATAAATTTTAAACTTCCACACATACTAATAACTTTTGCTCTATCCATTATTATTTTGTCCTCCTTTTATCAATTTACCAGTAATTTTATTTATTTGCTACAATTATACATAATAAGTATTTCTATGTCAAGTATTTATTTATATTTAATAATTGACTATAAAATCTTCCAATGAATTCACTATTTTAATCAAATTATTTGGTTCACAAGGATTTCTATAATTCCAATTTATTTCCAATTCTATTGATGGAACTTTTAAAACATTCCAAATTTTATGAACTATAACTTTTTCACTCTCAGCAAAATAATATTTATCTTCAGATAAGTTTAATATATCATTTTCTATTAAAGATTTTTTTAATTTCTCTATGATACTTTTATCTTGTCCAATAGTCATTCCATGATGTGTTATAATATCTATGTCAGTTTCTCTATCATTTCTCAATCCATGCAAATCAATTAATAATTTTATGTTCTCAGTTTTAATAATATCAATTATTTTTTCTTTATAGCAGTCGTAGATTCCACTATCAGTATTGTTAGGATCTATTCCATCATTAGTCGCTTTTACAATTATATGGCAATCAGTCAATTCACTTAGTAATAGAGCTATTCCCCCAGTAAATTTATCTGGAAATTTTGTAAAATTTTTATTTATTTGCATCACTGCATGTGGTGCTGATACCAAAACAGGTATTTTCCCTTTATTATATATATAATCTTTATTTGATACCCCATCATATAGATTCCCGCTAAATATTTGCTCTAATGTATTTAATCTTGTTAGTTTGTCTTCCATTATTTTCTCCCTATTTAATCTTATAATATATTATATCATAACAAAAAATAATTTCAAACAAAAAAATAAAGTATTGCAAAATTAATCACAATACTTTTCTTTTAACTAACAAATTTTATTTAAATCACATAACTTTTTTACTATCATTAAGTCCTTTTTTCTTACATTTATACTTTGAAATGAAAGAACTAACTAACTCAACAAACAAACTTAATACCTTACTAAGTAGCTTTATTAACACACAGGATACTAACAGAAATATCAATCCCATCACAATCGCACCCACTAAAATCGTTTCAAACAATAAATCTATTGATCCTGAATACCTTTTAAAAATGAGACCAGATTCAGATAAATTTCTTTTTACAGAATATCTAGAAATATCATTTGCTACAACTATAGTACCATCAGATTCAATTGAAATACTAGAATGTTTCGGTACTATCATGTCTTTTAATTGGCCGTCAGCTAACTGCTTTATAATTTTCTCATATTGCACGTATTTCGCTTCATTTGGTAATTCACTTGAAGCATAAGTCTTATAACTTTGATAGCCAAAGGTAACACAAGCAATACCTAAGATTACAAATCCTAATAGTGATAATTCATCTGACCACCGATTAGCCTTTCTTCGAAAACTGTAATAAATCGCAGTTAAACTGTTTTTCATTATACTTCCTCCTACTTTTATTAAAATTTAGAATACTATGTCCTTCATTTCCAAAGACACTTAACATTTACTTACAATAATAATTATAACATAATTTTAACTAAATTTCAACTATTATGTAAACTTGCAGCTTTAATATGGGATATTTTGGCTTTATACTAATTAATTTTAGAGTAATATATCAGTTATAGATATAATCTTTGCTATTATATCCGCTTGTTCACTATTATTTTTAAGTATAGCAAAACTTATAATTGTATTTCCATCTTCGGCTTCATAATCTCTAAATTCACATTCTTTTTCTATATCTTTATCATCACCAAATTCAATGTTTTTTACTAATTGATATCCTGTTGCAACTTTAGTATATTTTATACCTTCTAATAAAATATTTGCATCATCTAAAATTTTATAAATCAAGTTATTATTTAATTCTCCAATATATACAAGTTCATCATTTGGGATAATAACTAATACTTTATTTTTATCTAATTTACATTTCACATAACTTACATCTTGGTCCTCTTCAGTGGTATAAAATGCTTTTGAAAGAACTGTATATTTCTCTCCTTGTATATTAACATTAGTGTTTTTAACTATATTTTTAATTATTTCTTCATACATATTCAATTACCTGCTTTCTAATCATAATTTAAATATTATATACTATTTGGATATTTTATTCAATATAAGAATCTATTTTCGCTAAAATTAAAGGGAACAGCTTAAAAGCTATTCCTTTATAAATCAAATATAAAAACAATGTTGTTTATTATTTATTACTTTTTACTTCCTGGTTTGTAAAGTGGAATTATTCCTTCTTGACAAATCGGACAATCTTCTGGTAAATGTACCGGAAAATTAAGTTCTAATCCAGAAATTAACGTAACGCCAAAATCTGCTTTTCCTGCACTTCTGTCGACAATCACTGCTACATAAACAACATTACCAGCACATAATTTAATGGCATCAATTGTTTGTTGGATTGTTCCTCCTGTAGTTACAACATCCTCAATAACAAGGATGTTTTTACCACAAATATTCTCTTTATCTCTAAACCTCATTCCACCCTCAAATTTTTCGGTAAAATTAAAAGATTTAGAGATATTGCTTGCAACAAGAAATGCCGGGATAATTGCTCCCACAGCAGGCCCTACAACCACATCAATATTATCTAAATTTATTTCACTTGTTATCTTATCAGATAATATTTTACAAACTTCAACCATTGATTTTGGAAAAAGAGAAAGCTTCTTTAAATTACAATATGTCCCGCTGTGCTTAAGTGATTTTAATTCAAAATGTCCCTCTTGAATAACTCCGGTTTCAATCAAAACTTCACCAATGCCTCTTATAATTTCTTTCAATACATTACCCCCTTTTAATATATGGAGGTAATTAACCTCCACTAAACTTTTAGTGAAGATTATAATATCTTCGTGACATATATTATATCATAATATAATATAAAAATCAATTTTCCTGTACTATTTACAGCTAGTAATAGTAAAATTATTCCAATAACAAATCATAATTATAGCTCATATTTATTAATCCAGTCATTTGTTGTGTTATATATTACATTTATTTTTTGATTTTGACTTTGATTATTATTATTATCATAAGTTTTATTTTTAAGATTCTCATTTACTATAAGACCTACATCTTTTAATTTTTTCAAATTATCTACTAACTCTTGGTAGTCTACCTTACTTATTGAGTTCAATGTATTTATACATTCATCTATTTTTGTGATATCTATCGGTTTTAATTCACTAGTTGAATATTTATATTCTTTATAATATATATCTATATTTGCTTGCGTTATGAGTGAAAGTATTGTCTGTAATAGCCCATCTTCACATATATCAGAATATATTTTCATATTTTTTGATAATTTATCTACATCTGCAATTTTCATTGTAGCATTTTCTAATCTAAAATTATAAGTATATCCAAATTCATCTGTATATTGTCCAGTAAATAATTTTCCTTCTATTGTTACAGGTTTATCTGTAAATTCAAATTTACTTCCTAATTTTGCATATGCAGCTACTGTATTAGATAATTTAGTAGTACTTGGCTTACAAAAAGGACAACTTTGATAAGGTAAATTCATAAGATATACAAATCTACCATCTATAGGAGATATTGTAGACATATATCCAGTTATAGTTACATTTCTACCAGATAGTTCTTCTATAGTTAAATTGTTAGTTGAATCTTTAAAACTTAATTTTACTACTTCATCACTCACTTTTTTATTATCTACGATTGGAGTGATTGGCATTACACTATTAGTTACTTCATTATTGATTACTTCATCATTTGCTTTTTCATTATATATTACATAAATAGTTATTAATATAATTACTATTATAATGATAATTGTGATTATTACTCTCTTTCTCATTTTTTCACCCTCAGTCTAATTTAACATCTTTTTTAAATAGTTTTAAATTAGCAAACACAGTTGGAATTAAGCAAATAAATGCTACAATAATTAAAATCATACCTTCTACTGGATACATTTTATAACAATTTAACACTATTCCCATATTTGAAGTAACTTGATTTATACATGCTAATAGTATTCTACTTGTAACTAAAGATATAACTATTGAGATTATACTTAATATTATATTTTGAATTATAAATATAGAAACTATCTTCTTTGGTGATATTCCTAGTAATCGCATTAAATGAATATCTTTTTTTGTATCATATATATTAAGTAATGTTATTATATAAATGATTATAACTGACATAACGAATATAACAAAACTTAAAACATATACAATTTGTTTAGTTAAATCTATATTGTTTAATATTTCTCTTATAACTGTTGCCGGATTAATTGCTTGAAGTCCCCCTACATTATTATATTCATCTGATATTGTCATTTGATCTTGAATTGATTTACTTTTGATTATTATAGCGGTAACTTCACCATGTGTATTAATTGTAGATTCTTCTAATTCCTGACCATGAACTTTCCAAACACTATCTATTTTAACAAATATTGCATTATCATATACTGTATTTGTTTTTTTAAGTATTCCTACTACAGTATAAGGATTATTTTCATGCGCATGTCCACTATCGCTTTCTGATATTCCATGATTACCTATAAATGTATCTCTTAATTCTAAATTGTTATTATCAGCTACATTATATCCTATAACAACTTCAAAGTTTTCTTTAAATACACCGCCATATAAATATTTTTTATCACTTAGGAAATCTTCTGTTGTTCCTATTATTTTTGAATTTTTGTAGTTATCACCCATAGCCATAGGAATTGCAATGTTTACTCTTCTATCATTTTTTAAATTCTCATAATAATCATACCCGATTGTTCCTAAAGGCTTATCTGTAAAGAATAACGTGTTTAAAGCAAGTTGTGAACTACCTCCTGATGGGCCTACTATAGTGTCATAATATCCCGTTGTGTTTATAACTTCATCTTTTACTTGATTAGATATATTTATAGCTATAAGACCTATACTTGTAGATACTATTATTGATATAATAATAAGTAAAACCTTTGATTTTCTAATAAATAAGTTTTTAAGTGCAAATCTAAACATTATTCACTCCTCCTTTTAGAAAATCTTCTAGCTTAATTACTACCTCAAAATATTTAGTCAATCTTTCATCATGAGTAACCATAATTACAAGCGAATCCTTATTTTCTTTAGTTATTAACTGTGTTATCTGTTGACCTATTTCAAAATTCAAACTTTGAGTAGGTTCATCTGCAAGTATTATTTTAGGATTTTTAATCAAAGCTCTAGCTATTGCTACTCTTTGTTTTTCTCCGCCAGACAACTTAGATATAACTTGATTTTTTTTATTTAATATTCCAACTGTTTTTAATACTTCATCTATATTTGAACAATCTACTTTTTCAATTTTTAATAATTCAATGTTATCTGCTACGGTCATTTCATTTAATAATTTGAAATCTTGAAATATATATCCAATATTTTTTAATCTGAAATTATCTTTGTCTTTTTGAGATAATTTTGTTATTTCAACGTCATCTATTTCTACTGTTCCTTCATCTGGTGATATAATTCCTGATATTATATTAAGTAAAGTAGATTTACCACTTCCTGATGGCCCTAGTATTACATATGTTTTACCTTTTTCAAATACTAAATCAATAAAGTGCAAGTTTGTTTCTTCATTAAACTTTTTGTATACATTTTTTAATGTTATCATTTTAACGCTCTCCTCTTATTACAAAAATAGTTATTTTACATATTTAACTATTTTAATTTCCAAACAGATTATATCATATACCAAAAAATATGTCAAATTATACCACAGAAAACATTATATAACAACAAATATAAAAATCAAGCATTATTTTATTTTTTCTTTCCATTCTAAAATTAGTTTTGCTACATTTTCTTCTACTCTTTTATATGTATGTCCAGAGTTATTAACAATAGTCCATTCGAAATTAGGACAACTTATAGCTTTCTCTTTTAATACATCTAATTTTTTGTATAATGCTTCTTCATTTTCACCAGATAAAGCAAATATAGGAATATCTATAACTGATAATTGTTCAAATTTATCTGGGTTTCTAAGTATTGGTACATTGTCACAATTACTGTTTGTTTTGAACCAATTTATATATGCTTCCGAGCTGATATAGTTCCAATCTCCAAGTAAAGAAGATAATATTTTTCTTGGTTCTTTATTGTCAACATTCTTTTGTGCTTCTTCCATTAACTCATCATAATTTGGTTGTTCCAATTTAGTTAATCCCTGCATATCTGGTGGAGATGCCAAAACCAACCCTATAACATTAACATTTTTACTTTTTGATAAATAATATATACATTTATTACATCCAAAGCTGTGACCTAGTAATATAACATTTTTATATCCTAATTTCAATGCTTCGTTAACCCATAAATCTATATCAAATATACATTCTTCAAAAATTTCATATGTTGTTCCTATTCTTTTATGCTCACCATTAATAGTTTCAATATCATTAATATGTGAATATCCTCTATTATGACCATATATGAATCCTATATTTTTCTCTGTAAATACTCTACCAAAAATATGTGGGAAATAGTTTTCAATAATATTTCCTCCCATACCATGAACGCATACAATACACGTTTCCTTATTTAAGCTGTTCCAATGTGTTCCTTGTAAATTCAGTCCATCCTTAGTTTGTCCAAATATAAATTCTATATTATACATTTATAAATACCCCCTAAATCATTTAAAGTTAAAATTCTTGAGCCCTATGTGTTATATGTATATAATAACATATATTTCAAGTTATTGTCAAGTTTACCTGTCATATATCCTTACCATAAGTTACTAATATTGACATTTGCTCTTAAATGTAATATAATTAGATATATAAATTAAATTTTAAAAATTTCACAATTGGAGGGAATTTTATGAAAAACAATATTAGTATTATTGTTAATGACTTGGGTGGTGAATTAAGTAGCGTTAAAGTTTGTGGTAGAGAATGTATTCATCAATCAGATGATATTTGGAAATCTCAATCACCATTACTATTCCCCACTATTGGTAAATCTTTTGAAGATTTAATCTTGGTAAATGGAAAACAATATCCACAGAAACATCATGGATTTGCCAGAAATGCTATGTTCAGACGGATATTAGATAGCCCAGATGAGATACAGCTTTCTCTTCATTCTAATGATGAGACTAAAAAGTTTTATCCATATTCATTTATTATGAATATGTCATACCATGTATCTGGTAAAGTTTTAACCGTCAAACATACTATTGAAAACATCAATAACAAACCCATGTTTTTCAATATTGGTTATCATCCAGGATTTAATCTTTTAGAGAATACAAAACTTGAGCAATATTTACTAGAGTTCGAAGAAACTGAGACAGAAAAATCAATTACTGCATTTGCACAATCTGAAAAATTATTTAACGATAACAGAATTCAACTTAGTAAAGAACTATTTAAGGATGGTGCTATAGTTTTAAATTCTTTGAATTCAAAATCAATAAAACTAATTAAAGAAGGGGAACTAATACTAGATTTTAGATTTTCATCGCCATATCTCGGTATATGGACTAGACCAGAAACGGATAATCCATATCTTTGCCTTGAACCATGGTACGGGTTGCCTAATAGAAGCTATTGTGGAGATATTTCTAAAAGACCAAATATTATATGCTTAGAAAAAGGTAGGAGCTACGAAATTGGCTACCAGGTAGTGTTTTACAAATAAGTACTACTTAAATAAAAAGGAAAGAAAGTCAATATTATGAATTCATAATATTGACTTTCTTCTTTTTAATTAGCAAATGTATAATACCCTGCTGTACCTTGAAATTTCCTGTTATATCTGCAACTTGGACTTTCTGATGAAAAACATCTTTGACCACACAACTTCGTATTTTTACAGTATTCATGAAATTTACCTAAACTGTCTGTACATCCATATATGCCGATTTTCTGATTTCCCTTATTATCCTCGATAACAATTCTACCATTAAATGAACCTACTTGTTCACCGACTATAGTTCCATCACTAAACGTTATAGGATTACCAATTACTAATTTTTTGCACATATTAAGTCCACCTCTCAATATTTTATATTCAAATTTGAACATAACAGAAAAATAACGCTAATTATATTATACACTATTTCCCTTCATTTGTCAATATTATGTAAACTTGATATTTAATATTTTACTTATATGCTCTAATCATATATTGTATCTCTATTACTTTCTTTTGGTGTTAACCAATCAATGTTATATTTTTCTTTTAGTATTTTCTTTTTTAAGTTCCAAAAATATGTTGAATTTTTCAAATTATTATTATTAGACTCTTCTATTATTACCTGAGCTTCTTTTCCTGCTTGCTCTATTGTTAAATAATTATCTTCCATGTTTTTCACCTGCTTTTTCTTTTTTAACAGTATTATTACTTTCTTCTTTTATATTTTCGGTTAAAGATACTTCTGATGCAATGCTATTTTTCAAGAAAGAGATAAAGTCATCACTTGATTTTTGTTTATCTTTAGTAATCTTAATACCTTCATCAAATAATTTTTGCATTTCTTGTTTATTAATAATATTAAATTTATGCACACTTTCAGCGTTTGATTTAGTTCTATCTGAAATCTGATTTAATTTAAATAGAAATTCCTTTTTATCCTCATATTCTTGTTGTATACTCTCTGATTTAGCACCATTTTCCACTATAGTTATAATTGACATATTGTTCAAGTCCACATCATATATTTTAACTTTCATAACATTTGCTTCTATTAATCGATTTAAATACCTTTCTCCATTTATATATACAAAATGTTTTTCTACTTCATCAAATCTAATATTTTCTGTCTTTATTACTTTACCTACTGATTTTTCTAATATTTTATTAGCATTTAATTTTAATTTTTCCCTATGTACTAATCGGTTTTCAAATTCAGTACATATTTCATCTATTTGCTCAGTATCATCTCCAAAACTTTTCTTAGCAAATGCTATCCCCCTCAAATATATTAATTGCATTCTAGGTAAGTCTTCAAGAGTACCTAAAATACCTTGCTCTCTATACCATTCACCTAATTTCGTAATCAATTCTTGTGAACTAATTGAATTAGATTTTTCTCTGCTTAATAATTTTTTAGTTTTCAATTCAACCTTGTTATATGCTCCCATATCTTTATCTTCATCGGTTCCACCAGCACATTTAAGAATGTAGGCGGCTATGAAAATCTTTTTTTGTTCTTCCTCACTCATTAATTTATGTTCATCGGTTTCTTTCACTTCAAGTAAATAATCTAACAGTTCATTATCCATAATAGATCTAGCATATACATTATTATTCATACCCATAAGTTCTGTATTTTCTGTTGAATTATATAATTGTGCCTCTAGTTTAGATATATTTAACAACTTACTTTTTGGCATTAAATTATATATATAACTCAAATCACCTAATCTGTATGCTTGTCTTAAATCATCAATCGTTTGACCATTAACTTTTAATACAGCATTTAAAAAATCAACTCTTATTGTATATCCAGTAATGGGTAGATTAACTCTGTCACAAGCAATTATTTCAGTAGCTGCCTCATTCCACATTTCAAGCCAGTCTTCATTTGTACAATCCCCCCTAAAACCGCCCTTAGGATTTTGTTTTTCTAAACCATTAAATTCAGTATTATATATCAAATTATCTTCATCATTACGAAGATTTACAAATAATTCGTATTCTGTTTCAATGTATGTGTCCATCTCTTCAATAAGTCTATCATCAACCAAAAAATGTTCCAATTCATGACTCAATGAGCCCAGCATTTTTTGTTCTTCTGCTGACCTTATTGCAATTTTCTTTTGTGTTGAATTACTTCTATAATATGCCTTTAAATATGGATTTTCCTTAAGAGTTTCATCATATTCAGTACTAAGTTTATCGCTATTACCTATTGTTATATTTAATACACCTGAGTTTAATTCTGTTATCATTCTATAAATTTGCTTTTCAGTAAATGAATTAGTTTTTTCTTGTTCTATATCTATATAATTCAATAATTGTTTTAGAATTGGTTTTAACTCATCCGAAACATTTTCTAATAAATCTACATCTATATTTTCACTAACTTTCAACTATATTCAACTCCTTCATATAGTTTTATTTATATAATTATATAATAAAAAGTATTTGAAATTTTAAATTGGTGCGAGTAATAGGACTTGAATCTACAGCACATTATACAAAATTATACTATAAGCAACAACAAAATACAATGTTTTTTCCATATATTGCAATATTAGTATTTACAACTTGTTATTTTAGTATAACATCAACATTAAAAAAGAGAACATTGAGGAGCGATGATGTCTCAACTGTTGATCAATTCAAACTTACTACATGGACCTGGAAAACTGGAGAAAATACTATATCAGGTGATGGAATTGTAAATATACCATCGTCATCTTCTGAAAGCAAAAAAATTAATGGCATTGTTGTTAGAGTTATCGTTGGGGATACTACAAAAGTACTCCTAAAAGATAGCGATAAAATATTTGTTGTTGAAAGTGCGACTTCTCCATATGCTCAGTTTACTGAAAATGGTGATGAGGTTGAAATTTCATACAATGATACAAAAGATATCAAAGTATATGTATCCAATTTCTTTAATAAGTCTCTTAACAAGTAAATATTTCATTTACGGTGGTATAGCAAATGCTGTACCACCGTTTTTCTAATTAATTTACTATATTTATTATTTTATACAAAAAAAATCAAGCACTTTTTTCAAAGTACTTGATTTTTTATTTGGTGCGAGTAATAGGACTTGAACCTACACACCGGTTGGTACCAGATTCTAAGTCTGGCGCGTCTGCCAATTTCGCCATACTCGCATTACCACTAATATGATAACATATATTATTATGTTTGTCAATAATTATAGCCCAAATTTATTGTAAATTACTAAAATTGTTAATAAAATGAAAAACACAAGATTTTCATCTTGTGTTTTAGTTTATTTATTTTCTACCTTCATAGTAATTTTCTTTTATTTTAAGTTCAGATCTAGTTAATGCTAATGCCTTACTTGGAACATCTTTAGATATAGTTGAACCTGCACCGATAGCTCCAAATTCTTCTACTGTAATAGGAGCAATAAGTACTGAGTTACAACCTATAAATGCATTATCTTTTATTATAGTTCTATTTTTTTCCCATTTGGTATTCATATTTGAAGTTATAACACCACAAGCTATTTCAACATTATTTCCAATTTCACTATCGCCAATATATGATAAATGTGGTATTTTTGTATTAGTTCCTACATTCACATTTTTAGTTTCAACAAAACTACCTACTTTAGAAGATTCACCTATATTAGATTTTGGTCTTATATGTGCAAATGGTCCTATTAGAGCATTATCTGCTATTTTACTGTCAATTATTTTACTTGTTTCAACAACTACATAATTACCTATTTGACTTGATACTATTGTAGAATTTGGTCCTATGATACAACCTTCACCTATTTTAGTTCTACCTTGTATATTAGTTCCAGGATATATAATAGTATCTTTCCCTATTTCTACATCTAAACTTATATATGTATTGCTAGGATCTATTAGAGTTACACCGTTATCCATATGAATTGCTCTTGTATTATGTAATAGAGTTTTGGTTACTACGGATAAATCTGCTCTTGAATTAATTCCTTGTGCTTCATCTGAATCTTGTAACATGTATAATCCAACTCTTCCACCATCATTCATTATGTAATATGGAATATCTGTTATATAATATTCTTTTTGTGCATTTTTATTATTTAATTTTGAAAAAGAATCTAATAGACATTTACCTTTGAAACAGTATATTCCTGTATTTACTTCATCTATTTCAAGTTCGTCTTCATTACAATCTTTATGTTCAACAATTTTTGAAAAGTTACCTTCAGCATTACGTACTATTCTACCATAATTTTGACTTTTATCAAATACTGCAGATGCTAAAGCACCATCAAAATTTCCAAGTTGTAAAAATGAAATAAATGATTTAATAGTATATGAAGAAATAAGTGGCATATCACCGTTTATAACTATAACTAAATCATTGTCTTTTATATTATCTTTAGCTTGCATAACTGCATGTCCTGTACCTAGTTGTTCTTTTTGTATAAAAAATTTAGCATTACCTACACCAATATGTTCAATTACTTGTTCATATTTATGACCTACTATTATACTTATATCATCTATACCAGCTTGTTTACATGAATCGTATACGTAATCTATTATACATCTATCATACACTTTATGTAAAACTTTTGGAAGTTCTGATTTCATTCTAGTACCTTTACCACCTGCTAGTATTACCGCTTTTACATTATTCATATTTAAAATCACTCCTTAAAAAAATATCTATAAACTTGTGATTAACATAAGTTTATAGATATTTTAACATATTATGTACCATTTGTAAATAGAAAAGGATAAATTTTACTATATGAAGTGACTTTATTATGTATTTAAATCTAAATTATCGTCAGAACTAACATCATCTTCTACTCAGAATTATCTAACATGTAAAATTCTGATTCATTTCCAACAGGCAAAACTTCTACTTTTTTTAGTTTATTTTGTATTGTGCGTGTTTTTTTAGAAGCCAATTCCATTGTACTAGATATTTCTTGTAACTTTTTATTTGTTTTATCTAATAAGTCACCAAATTTACTAAACTCAGATTTAACCATACCAAGTAATTGCCATACTTCACTTGATCTTTTTTCTATTGCCAATGTTCTAAATCCCATTTGTAAACTATTAAGAAGAGCAACAAATGTACTAGGACCAGCTATAACTACTCTAAACTTTTGTGATATAGTTTGGCA
>Ga0209123_1001879_pt1 | contig 19248 bp, 16 predicted proteins | sample BarGraIncu00431A_FD_184500 | JGI IMG/M metagenome (GOLD analysis project Ga0209123, IMG submission 184500) | Arctic peat soil microbial communities from Barrow, Alaska, USA - Barrow Graham LP Incubations 004-31A (SPAdes) (version 2) | ecosystem: Environmental > Terrestrial > Soil > Wetlands >... | reverse complement strand
GAAATGCGTACCTGAAATAAATAGAGTAGTGAGTTTATAATCAAAAATTGTCAGTAACAGGTTTGCGCTATCATCAACGGGATAAAAGCAAAAAAGCAAAAGAAAAATTGCCACACCCGACTTCCTCTCCTTAGCTGAGCTCTTTGCAGCGTTTGAAGCATTTGCAACTTTGCAACTTTGCAACTTTGCAAGTTTGCAAGTTTGCATTCTTACCATTATTTCATTTTCTCCCTTCCCAAAAGAAACAAACCAGTTGTACCGAAAATCAAACAAAATTACCAGATGTGCAAACGCTTCAAATGCTTCAAACGCTTCAAAATGGATTTTAATAAAAATCGCGATATGGAATATTTCAACCTCAAAATAGTAGAGAATCATCCGATTAGGTACTCATTAGTGGTATGAACCATTAATTCTATTACTTGCGCTTTACTTTTCCTGAGGGAAGGACCATGTCGTTCAGAAAGATTTCGGCAATATCTGTAATCGAAGCATCAAGGCTCCTGTATTCAAAACCTAAAGTATGGATAATTTTCTCTCCTGAATATTGGTTTTTTTGATTGGTACCTGAAACTACCTCGCGTGTAATAATGGGACGTTTACCTGTAAAGAAACTGGCTGCCAGCGCCATTCTCCAGGCAATATTCAGCTTAATGTCCGATGCGAAATTTCTAGGCCTTGGTTTATTTAGTCCGTCTGCTATTTTGTTGAAGAAATCCTCATAGCTCATATTTCCGGCATTCAGGATGAACCTTTGGTTTTTTACCTGCTCAAATTGCTTGTCATCCATTAACAGTATCATGGCTTTGACCACGTCACGCACATCCACAAATCCTGAAATCCCCTTGGTATAATATTTCAGCCCTTTCCAGATCGACTGAAAAAGCTTCGGACTGCCAATGTCCCAGTTACCAGGACCCATGATGATGGATGGGTTCACGATTACAGCATCCAATCCTTCTTCTATACCGCGCCATACCTCCATCTCTGAAAAAAACTTACTGAATGAATAACCCGACTTGCGTTTTGAAGGCGTCCAGTAAGTCTCTTCAGTAATTTGGCTTCCATCCTGTGTTTTACCCAGTGCGGCTATGGAGCTGACATGGCAGAACTTACGTACCCCATTGTGAATCGCTGCATCAATCAGATTGCCGGTGCCTTTCACATTGCTATTGAGCATCATATCGCTGTCGTCACCATGAAAAGAAACCATGGCTGCACAATGATAAATGCTTGAAACTCCTTTCATGGCCTCTTCGAGGCTAAAATAATCCAGCATGTCACCTTCAACCCATTCGATCTGTGAATAAAGCGCTTCGACCTCAGTACTGTAATACGAGATAATTTTCTTCACCCAGGCAGTATTGCTCTGCGGCCGCCGGAGGGCCTTAACCCGAAGTCCCGAATTGGTCAATTCGTACAACAAATGTGCTCCTACCAAACCCGTTCCACCTGTTACCAGAATCATAATGAAGAAAGTTTAAAGTGACTAAAGTACTTAAATTTATTTTAGAATTTTTACTCCAAACACTTTGGCTGTTAAATGAGTGATTGGAACTACCATTACACCTACATTGCGGATGGCCGGTGCGTTGAACTTAAAAGGCAGATCACTGTAATGGGTCATGAAATGTTTAAATAATCTTTCTTTTTCTTCAACGTCATCAATGATTTCCACGGTTCCTTCAATAAGTACCGATTTGGATCGGACGCGGTAACTACAGCCAACCTGTTCGTCCTGCCAGGCGAGTTCTTCTCCCAACGTCCAGCTGATGCATACCTTCGGGTTCTTTTTAATCGTCTCCCACATCCTCCCCTCCTGAGCCGAATGAAGGATCACACGGTCGCCTTCCATGGCAAAATTCATCGGTAAAATATATGGAATATTATTATCCGACATGGCCACGTAACAAGTTTTACACTCTTTCAGAATGGCATCAATTTCGGTTCTGTCTTTAATAAAATGGGTTTTCATAGTTGGCTTAGTGTGTTAGGTTTTTTATTTCATTCTAAAGATAAGACATTTAATTCATTAACTGATAGTCCTAAACCCCAGTAACTCAGAAAGTGCTTTCAACACTTCCTTCAATTTCATATGCTGCCCCATATAATCCAACAATTTATCAGTTTCGTTGTTTTTACTGGCTTCGTTGATCTGTTGCTCAAGTTTTTTCAGCATCATCTTCACTTTCTTGGATTTGTATTCCTGAATCAGTTTTGGGACCAATTGAGGAAGCAGTTCAGTTTCGCTTTCAATAAAAGCGCCGGCTCTGCTCCAGCGCTTGCTCTCTATATACTTATCGGCCATGATATTGCTGGCATACTGGCTAATTTCTGCATCAGGGTTCTGGGTGAAGAACTTAATAGGATCAAACTTTTTATTGTCAACATTTTCCTCCAAAGTGGATATGATAAACTGTACATTTTTATTGACAGAAGTCAGTCCATCGTTTTGCAGTTCTGACAATACAAAAACCCCGACAGAGTAAGAACTTACTTCTTTAGTTTCTTCATCCACAACTTCAAATGCATTGGTATGAAAGAATTTAAGCAGCACCCTTATAATTTCGCGCTCTTCGGTTTCAAAAGGATTGACTACCTGCTTATCCGAAACAGGGACAGCCGGTTTAGAGGCCTGTATTTGTATTTCCTGAAGTTCTTTTCGTGTATGATCCTCCGATTGTTTGTTCTGAATTTTCCTGATTTCGGAATAAAGAACAGGTTCCTGAACGTCCATCAATCGGCTGCATTCCTTGATGTAAATAGTTCGGGTAATGGTATCAGGAATTACTGAGATGGACCTGACAATTTCATTGACCAGTTTGGCTTTCGAAACCGGATCATTTTCAACTGCTCCCATCAGCAATTGAGTCTTGAATTTGATAAAATCGGTTTCGTTCTTCTTAATATATTCGGTCAACTCACCTGCGCTCATTGAACGGGCAAACGAATCGGGATCTTCCCCACGTGGCAAAGGCAAAACCTTCACATTAATACCTTCTTCAAGCACCATGTCGATTCCCCGAAGGGAGGCTTTGATACCAGCTTCATCGCCATCATATACAATGGTAATGTTGGGAGTAAATCGTCTGATCAGCCTGATTTGATCCATCGTAAGTGAAGTACCGGAGGAAGCTACAACGTTTTCAATTCCGGCCTGATGAAATGACAACACGTCGGTGTAACCTTCCACCAAATAACATTTATCGAGCCTTGTGATGTCTCTTTTGGCCTGGTAAATTCCATACAGCGTCCTTCCCTTGTGGTAAACCTCCGACTCGGGAGAGTTGATATATTTGGCTACTTTTTTATCGTTGGTTAGGGTACGTCCGCCAAAGGCAATGACCCGTCCTGCCACATTGTGAACCGGGAAAATGACCCGTCCTCCAAAGCGATCGCGCACCCAATCTTCGCGCTTGATAGTCAGCCCAGTCTTCTCCAGGTAATCCATCTTGTAACCTTCCCGTTGAGCCGATACTGTAAAAAGGTCTTTCCCGTCAGGGCAATAACCAAGTTCAAATTTGGTGATGATATCGTCGCGTATCCCCCTTTCATGCAGGTAACTAAGGCCGATGGTGCGGCCTTCATTTTCCTTTAGTAAAAAACGACTGAAATATTTTTGAGCATAAGCAGAAACAATCATCATGCTCTCGCGCTCGTCCTTCAGTTGCTTCTCTTCCTGGGTCTCCTCTTTCTCATCAATTTCGATGTGGTACTTTTTGGCCAGCCAACGCAGAGCATCGGGATAGCTGAGTTGCTCAAGTTCCATGATAAAGTTGACCGAATTACCCCCCTTCCCACAGCCGAAGCACTTGAAAATTCCTTTGGCCGGTGATACTGTAAAGGAGGGTGTTTTCTCGTTGTGGAACGGGCACAAGCCGAGCTGATTGACACCTCTCTTTTTAAGGGTGACAAACTCTGAAACAACATCCGAAATGTTTGCTGAATCTACTATTCGCTCGATGGTGGAAGGATCAATCATTGCTGCAAATGTAAAGATTTTAAGTGTCAATCAGGCACATTGTGCCAACCATCCGACCAGTAATTGTCAGCAATGATTTTGGTAATAATTCTTGATAGATTCCGCTTTCAGTTGGTCTGCAAAACCTGACAGGAAGATTTTTTACCAAGTATTGTTCATAAACATTACCAGTATATGAATGTCAGAATTGTTTCAACTTCAACCCGCCTTGAATATTTTAAAAACTTTCTTTTTGAAGTTTAGCCATCATTGAATCGCGGTGAAGTGAATAATCTTTCATCAGCCTTGCTGCAATTGGCTCAGTAGGAGGCGATTTGATTTTAAGCGGATCGACGGCCGTTCCGTTGATGAAAACACGAAAATCGAGGTGGGGTCCCGATGCCAGACCAGTCATTCCAACATACCCAATGACTTGTCCCTGGTGAACTCTTACTCCATCTGAAATCCCGGCCCCAAATTTACTCAGGTGCATGTAACTGGTCATATAAGTTGCATTGTGCTTGACCTTTAAATAATTTCCACCGCCGGCGGGCTGATAGCCTTTCGCCACAACAGTACCTTCGCCGATTGATACGACAGGTGTTCCTGTTGGTGCTGCATAATCGACACCATGATGGGGTCGAAAGATTTTTAATACAGGATGAAATCTGCTGTTTGAAAAGAATGAACTGATACGGCTGAACTTCAGCGGGGCTTTCAGGAAGGCTGTTTTCAGGCTCTTCCCTTTATCATCAAAGTAACTGTCCTCATTATTTTGGGTAAACCGGAAGGCATAGAAATCCTCTTTGGCATGAACAAACTGAGCGGCAAAGATGCGTCCAATGCCAATAGATTTTCCTAATACAAAATTTTCTTCATACACCACCTTGAACTTATCACCTTTCTGAATTCCAAAAAAGTCGATGGACCATTGGAATATATTGGAAAGTTCCATGGCCAGGTTGGGGCTGAGTGCCTGATCAGTCATAGCATTCCAGAGTGATGAAGTAATTTCACCACCTGCTGTTTTTACCATAGTGATCATAGGCTTTTTCTCCTTGTAGATACGCAAACTGTCACCCATTTGGTAAACCACGTAATCTACCGGCGTGATTTCATAAATAAAATACTCCACCTTGGTGGGCTGTTTCTTATTCATGAAAAAGTAATAAGCATTGTCAATCTTCATTTTACGGAGATCGAAAACGAGGCTTGACTTTTTTGAAATCTCATCTACTTTGGCCATTGAAATACCCTGACCGGTCAATATATCCGAGAGACTGTGGCCCGACCTGACTTCGCCCCGTACAACATTAAAGGAGTCAACCTGAATATTGAAAAGCATGATTGGCTCGGGTTTCACCACCTCTGTTTCCTTGGTCACTTCCTTTTCAAGTCTTTTGGTATCAATAGTTTCAATTATAAAATAGGCCACCTGCAATAAGAGAATCAATGCAATTAACCAGAGAAGGATGGTTTTTAAAAATCTGTATTTCTGCGGAATGTTTAACTTCATGAGATTGTAATTTCTTTATAATGTTCGGCAGAAAATATTACCCTGTCGATTGATTATAGTGTTCCAAAAGTAATAATTTTAACAAGGTTTCTAAATTCAGGACCACTTAATAAGGCTTGCTTTTTACTTCGGAAAATAAAATTAGGTTGGTATTGTCTTATTTACAGCTTACTTACCAACTGAAATAAAAAGAATTAAAAAATGTTAATACGATTGCCTTTATCAGAAAGTCAACCCTTTATTTTTTCGAATCCCTTCCCATAAACTCCCATCACGCTGGCCATCGAAATGAAGGCGGTGGGATCTATTTCCTTGATTTTGCGAAACAGCATACTGGTTTCCCTTTTTCTGACAATGGTCATCAGTATTTTCACGTCCTGCTGTGTGTACCAGCCTTTCCCATCGATTAGGGTGACCCCCCGCTGGGATTCATTGTTGATGAAATTGGCGATCTCCTCACATTTTGGGGAGAAGATAAATATCTGTGCCGAAGCATTCGAGCCGCTCAGAAAAGCATCCAGGGTGTAGGATACGACCGCCATAGAGACAAATCCGTACACCATTTTATCAATGGAATGGAGAAGAAAATAAGAAGAGCCGATAATTATTACATCGCAATACATAATGATACGACCCGGACTGATATTGCGGTACTTGGTAATGATCATAGCAATAATGTCTGTTCCACCGGTGCTCCCACCCCTTGAAAAGACGATCCCGATGGCTGCTCCACCCATCATTCCGCCCAACACTGCGGCCAGAAAATTATCATGAATCACATATTCAGGTGGCAATTCGGGCAATATACTCAGAGCAATTGATATGACCACCATGCTGTAAATGGTTTTAACGCCAAAACTTGCCCCTATCACCTTGACAGCGATGGCTACCAATAAAACGTTGATTCCAAAAAATGTTAACCCGAAGGGAATCTTATAAGTGTAAAATATAACAGCTGCCAGACCACTCACTCCCCCACCGGTAATCTGCGCCGGGACAAGGAATAACGTCCATGAAAGTGAATACATGATCAATCCGAAAGTAATAATGGCGTAGTCCTGGATGATCTGTTGAAGCTTTTCTTTTTTTTGAAGGGTCATTTTAACAGTATGTTTCAATCCGATTTTGATCACAAAGTACGGATTTATTTTCCGGATACAAAGCAAGGACCTTTCATAACGCCATTTGCTGTAAAAAATCAGTAAAGGAGAGACTTAACGATAACATTACATTACTGGTTGGTTATCTATTCATAATAAAAAGCTATTATCACCGGAATCTCTTTCTAGTAAGTCAATACGAACTCAATACGAACTCAATACGAACTCAATACGAACTCAATACAAAGTCAATACGAAGTCAATAGTAAATAGGGTATTAATAGGGTGTTAATAGGTTGTTAGTAGGTTGTAAATAGGTTATGTAATCCTATTTACAACCTACTAACAACCTATTCTGAACCTATTATATATTGACTTTGTATTGAGTTGGTATTGAATTGGTATTGAATTGGTATTGACTATGTACAGAAATCATATGAATTGGGTATAATTCAACCTGGAGTCAATCAGGTAACAAGAATTATTTTGACAAGCGGGCATGCTCCCTTGTCAAAGTAGTCGAGTGGCTGATATATAGGCCTTTGTGTTTTATAACTGTTGTGAGAAGGGTAATGGATTGCGAAAGAATTACAGACAAAAAAAACACAGATAATTGATCCTGTGCTTTTTTATATGTTGAAACAAAACTGTTTATAGTAGCATGTTCACGATTTTATTGGGAACGATAAAACCATTTTTAGGAGTCTTGCTATCGAGCCATTTCTTGTGTTTTTCCTTCATCCGTTCATTGGAGATCAGAGGTACACCAGATTGAACCTCCTTTTCAATCTGTAAGAGTTCATTTTGTTGCTCTTCGGTCAATTTGCTCCATAATTGTCCATCGGTTGTAGAACTTGCCTGTTCCATGATGCGGTAAAGCTTTATCAACAACTGCTCATCATTGATCTGATCAATTAAATTATGGAAATTGGTTTTGATATCCAAGGCACTCATATTATTTGCATTTTCACAAATATAATAAAAAACCCAATTGAAAGGAAATAAAAAAAGCACAGATAATTGATCCTGTGCTTTTTTATATGATTGAAAAATAGTGTTTAGAGTACGATGTTCACGATTTTATTGGGAACGATGATTACCTTTTTCGGGGTCTTGCCATCGAGCCATTTGATGGATGTTTCGTTGGCCATCACCGTCTTTTCTATTTCTGAAACGGGGATACCAACGGGCATTTCAAGCTTAAACCGAACCTTTCCGTTGAACGAAACCGGGTAATCAAAAACCTCCTCGGTCATCAGGGATGGATCAAATTCAGGCCAGGGTTCGTAGGTCAATGTGTCGGGATGACCATATAGTTGCCACAACTCTTCGGCAAGGTGAGGGGCAAAGGGAGCCAGGATGCGGACAAATATTTCAGCAGTCTGCTTACTGACCTTTCCCTTTTTCATCACCAGGTTGTTGAATACCATCAAGGCCGAGATGCCAGTATTGAACTTCATATTCTCAATATCGAAAGCTATCTTCTTGATTGTCTGATGCAATAGCTTGAGGGTTTCCTTGTCATCGGGCTCTTCGACAATGTTTTCAGGCGTTCCGAAGAAACGGGAAACACGGTTCAGGAAGCCAAAAACTCCCTTCACACCATTCTCGGTCCAGGGTTTGGTATCATCGAGCGGACCCATGAACATTTCGTACAAACGCAGCGAGTCGGCGCCAAATTTGGCCACCACATCGTCTGGGTTCACCACGTTCTTGAGCGATTTAGACATCTTGGCAACGATCTGATTCAGTTCTTCACCCGTTTCAATATGATAATATTTGCCCTCTTTTTCTTCCACCAAATCACTGGTCACCTTGGCGCCTGTCATGGTTTGGTAGGCAAAGGCAAGAATCATTCCCTGGTTAAAAAGTTTCTGGAAAGGTTCGTTGGTCGAAACAATTCCCAAATCAAACAACACCTTGTGCCAGAACCGTGAATAGAGCAAATGCAGCACGGCATGTTCAGCGCCGCCGACATATAAATCGACCGGCATCCAATAATTTTCAAGCTTTGGATCAAAAATACTTTCGTCGTTGCGTGGATCAATATATCTCAGGTAATACCAGCAAGAGCCTGCCCATTGAGGCATGGTATTGGTTTCACGTCGACCTTTGCGTCCGTTTTTATCAACCACATAAAGCCATTCGGTTGCATTGGCAAGAGGCGATTCACCCCCGTCACCAGGTTCGTATTTCTCCATCTGGGGAAGTTCGACCGGCAGATCATCCTCGACCAGGGTAATCTCACCATCCTCCCAGTGAATAACCGGGAAAGGCTCGCCCCAGTAACGCTGACGGCTGAACAACCAGTCGCGCAGCTTATAATTGGTGGTGGCCTCACCGATTCCATTTTCACCCATCCATTTGACCACTTTGGCGATGCCCTCTTTTTTACCCAATCCATTTAAATCAAGACCAATTGAAGGGTTTGACGAATTGATATAGGCTCCGTCTTCAGTCCAAACGGCTTGACCGGCCAACACTTTGGCACGGGTTTCATCGTCCGCACTCTTGGGATCAAGAATACAAACAATGGGAATATTAAATTTCTGAGCGAACTCGAAATCACGTGTGTCATGTGCCGGAACTGCCATAATGGCGCCTGTTCCATAACCCATCAGCACATAGTCAGCCATCCAAATGGGGATCGGCAAACCGGTAATGGGGTTAATGGCATTGCGACCTGTAAACACGCCCGTTTTGTCTTTGGCCAATTCGGTACGGTCAAGATCAGATTTCTTCGAAGCAATCTGAATATACTGTTTAACCTTTTCCGCATTTTCAGGAGTCACGAGCCGGTCGAGCATCGGATGTTCAGGAGAAACCACCATGTAAGTGGCTCCAAATAAGGTATCCGGACGGGTAGTGTAAACCTTGAGTTTTTCATTCAATCCCTCGACCGCAAAATCGACTTCGGCACCTTTGGATTTACCAATCCAGTTTCTCTGCATATCTTTAACGCCTTCAGGCCAGTCAAGACCATCGAGTCCCTGCAACAAGCGATCGGCATAATGTGCAATACGCAGCAGCCATTGCTTTAAGTTTCTGCGTGTTACCTGGTTACCGCATTTCTCATGCGATCCATCAGAGAGCACTTCCTCGTTGGCACAAACCGTTTTACAGGACTCGCACCACCATACCTGTGCATTGCCATAATAAGCAAGACGCTTTGATTCAACATATGTTTTGACGGCAGCAGCGCCCTGTGCCTGAATGTCTGAAGGAATGGGCAATTCGCTGATTGGCCGACCCTTACCAGCTTCAACATCAAACCAGGTATTGTAAAGCTTTGTAAAAATCCATTGTGTCCAACGAAAATATTTCGGATCGGTGGTATTGATTTCACGGTCCCAGTCGTAGCTCAAACCGAGAGATTTGATCTGACGGCGGAAATTATCGCAATTGATGTTGGTAGTCACTGCCGGATGAGTTCCTGTTTGAATAGCATACTGTTCGGCAGGCAATCCAAAGGCATCCCAGCCCATGGGGTGCAACACGTTAAACCCCTTCATGCGCTTGTAGCGGCTTACGATATCGGTAGCAGTATAGCCCTCAGGATGCCCCACGTGCAAGCCTGCACCAGACGGGTAAGGGAACATGTCAAGTACGTAATATTTTGGTTTCGAGAAATCGTTCGCTGTTTTAAACGTTTTGTGTTCCTCCCAGTATTGTTGCCATTTGGGCTCGATTTCCCCGAATTTATATTCCATTTGTATGAATGTGATAATTGTTTCTAATGATAATCTGCAAAGATAGCAAAGATTGTTCCAAGTTGAAAGAAGGAGGTGGGGATAAATTGGTTAGAGTCCCTAAAATTCAATTGGTAAATGTGAATTTTTCATAGGATGGAAATGGGAAATGTTGATGGATATAACATAAAAATTGCTGAGTCTTTGAGGCAAAACTGCATCGGTTCGGCGACTTTGATCAGCGTAGAGGTAATTCAGGGGAAGTTAGGGGTGCCGATTGTTAGGATACGTCTGCATTCGCAATAATTAGGCATATCCAAAGAATGAAATTGATACAATTATTTATTATATTTGTCAAAAATACAGACTACTATGTTGACATTAAACACGATACTAAAAGAAATTAAAGATGTTCCGGTTCATAGACTGGAAGAACTGTATCAGCTTGTTCATTCGATGAGTTCATCAACGAAAAAGAAAGAAAGTTTACGAAAAAAAATACTTTCTTATGGCGGTGCCTTTAGCGATATGAGTAGCGAGAACTATTCTGACTTTTTGGATCAAACTAATCAGGCAAGAGGGAAACTTTTTGACCGAAGAATTGATTTATGAAACCATCAATTCTTGATACAGATATTCTTTCAGAATTTTTGCGTGGCAACCCTAAGGTGATTGCTAAAGTTGACGATCACTTGAAAGAATATGGGTTCATAAGCTTAAGCATCATAACCTACTACGAAATTCTCAACGGACTTTTATACAAAGATGCAAGAAAACAGCTATCAAAGTTTGAAGAATTTGTAGAATTAAATAAGGTCATTCCACTGTCATTACAGATGGCAAAAACTGCAGCAATAATCCACGCAGACCTACGAAAAAAAGGAACTGAAATTGGACACACAGATACTTTGATTGCTGGAATTGCAATAATAAGTGAATTACAGTTAGTTACAAACAATACTGATCACTTCATACGAATTAAAGGACTTGAAATTGCAAATTGGACCAAGTAATTTTATCTATTGATTATATGTTTCAGCTTCTTGAAATGGGAGCATTGAATCTGAACCCTATTCCATGAAGGTTCAGAATTTTAACATTCTCATCAGCGCTTAAATATTTGCGCAATCTGGAAATAAATACATCGAGGCTACGGCCAAGATAGTAATCATCTGATCCCCAGACCTGTTTTAAAATATCAGACCTGCTTAATACCTTGTTGGGGTTGTCGCAGAAATAGCGCAATAGTTCAGCTTCCTTGTATGTCAATGTTTTACGTTCACCATTGGATTCTAATAACAAACTGTCGGAGTAAAAGTTGAATTGACCTACTTTATAAAAATTCTGTTCAGTGACACTGTCGATAATACTCAAGCTACGTTTGAGAAAAACCCGGATTTTGAGTAGCAATTCCTCCATGATGAATGGTTTGGTGATGTAATCATCGCCTCCAATGGTAAGCCCCGTAATCTTATCTTCGGTCATCGACTTGGCTGTGACAAAAATAATGGGCACATGGTCGTCTAATTCCCTGATTTCTTTAGCCAAAGTAAAACCATCCTTTTTAGGAAGCATCACATCCAGAAGACACAAGCTAAATTTGCCGGCTACAAAGGTCTTGGCGGCTGCATCACCATCCGTGACCGAGGTTACCACATAGCCGGCCTGTTCAAGATTGTCCTTGATGATAAAATTGAGGGTTTTATCATCCTCAACGAGTAGAATTTTTTCACCCTGATAGATCATTTTGCTAATTTCTGTATTTCAACAATAAAAGTAGTTCCTTTTCTTGAATTTTCAATCACATTTATTTTCCAATGATGCCTGCGAACAATTTTGCTGACATAATCAAGACCGAGGCCGAAGCCTTTTACATCATGAACATTACCGGTTGGGATGCGATAAAACCTATGAAAAATCTTTTTACGGAAATCCATCGATATCCCAATTCCATTATCTGCAATCGAAATTATATAGTTGCGCCTGGATTCTTTCAAAGTAACAATTATTTCAGGATCGACATGGCAATACTTAATGGCGTTGTCGAGAAGGTTAAAAATAAGATTCGAAAAATGAAGTTTATCAGCATTCACAACCGCATTTACAACATTGGAATTCAGGGTAATGGAATAAGCATTCCCATCCTGACTGTTCTTAAATTCCCTGATTGAATCAGCCAGAAATGTATTTAATTCAATTTGCTCCAGATGCAACTGAAGCTTGGTTTTTTCGATAGTGGCCATTTGGAGCAGTTTCTCAACATGGTCAGATAGCCGCTTATTTTGCTGTCCTACAATTTTAACATATTCCCTCAGACGTTCAGGCTGCTCAATAATGTTTGGATTTGAAAGTACATTGGCCGCCAATCCAATGGAGGCAATCGGGGTTTTTAGCTCATGGGTCAGGTTATTGATGAAATTCTTCTGAATCTCACTGAGTTTCTGTTGTTTAATGATCACATAGAGGGCATAGCCAAAGAAAAATACCACAAAGAATAAAATGCCCGTTGTAAAATACCAACCGATCAGACGTGAATTATAAAACCTCGACCGGTCAGGAAAATGAACTCCGAAGTAATAAGTATATTTTGAACAAGTAGGCAAATTACTGAATTTGCTCTTCTGTGTTAATTTGTTGATCCGCTTGTCATACATTAATTGCTCTGCGGTGCAAGAGGACGCTTCACGATTGACAGACGATTTGGCATTGACAGACAGCGAATCGCCTATCATTGGATTTCCATGAATCATCATTTTGGAATTGCAATCGTAAATACCATACTCAAAAGGGATATTCAAATAGCGTTTTCTGAATTCCAGGGCAAGAAAATGTTCCAGCAGATTGGGATCAATCACATCATTCACATTGACCACATAGTAATTATTGGAAATTTGATCGACCGGGCAACTATCCATTGACTTGGCGCTGTGACCAAGTATTTTGCCATTATAATCATTTAGCTGACTTGCGACATTACGCAAAGCGCTGGTTATGAGTTCATGAAACTTTTTTTCATTAAGGTCATAGGAATTTTTCAGAAAGAAAAATTGAATCAATAGAATTCCCAGAACTGACACCGTGGCCATTATGATTACAAAGCCAATCGAAGTTCTCTTCATTTTTATAGGTCAATCATTTAAAATAATTGCACGAAACTACTCAAAAAAGGCCACCCTTTATCTCATTAACACTTCATTAACAAAAGTTTGATTCCATTAAGATTATTTAAAAGAAAGGTTTTTTACATTTGCACTTGTTAAAGAACAAAAATATAAATTTGTTTTGTATCTTTGAATGAAATATTGATATTCCACATAAATTTAAAACACCAATATGAAAATTGTATGGTCGCTTTTATTGACACTGTTTGTTTTCGTGCCATTTGTTAATCAGGCACAGACAGCCACTGATAAGTCACGTATTGCCTTTGAAAAAGTGCAGCACAATTTCGGTACATTCAAAGAAGAACTTGGTGTGCAAACGGTTTCTTTCAATTTCAAGAACGAGGGAAAAGTTCCATTAATTCTCAACAATGTTCAGGCCTCCTGCGGTTGTACCACTCCTGAATGGACGCGCGACCCAGTTGCACCCGGCGCCAAAGGTACGATCAAAGTGAGTTACGACCCAAAAAACCGCCCCGGAGTATTCAATAAAACCATTAGAGTTAGCTCGAATGCAGAAAATGCAGATGTCGTTTTAACTATCCTGGGGGAAGTTACCCCCCGCGCCAGAACTATTGAGGAAGATTATCCGACAGAGATTGGTACACTTCGCGCTAAAACCAATCACATTGCTTTTGCTGAGATCAAGGAAAATCAGTTAAAAAAGGACAGTACTGAAATTATCAATAACACAGATAAGCCAATTCAACTGAGTTTTAAAACTCCACCTCCTCACCTGACTGCAGTGATTAAACCCTCAAAACTTGCACCCAAACAAAAGGGATATGTGGTTGTGACCTTCGATGCTTCAAAATTAAAAACGTATGGCTTCGTGATGGGTCGCATCTATCTGGATGTAGACGGTCAACAGGACTATAAAAATTCGATTGCAGTAAGCGCCACTGTGGAAGAAGATTTCACCGGCCTGTCGGCAGAGGACTTAAAAAATGCACCGGTTGTTAAATATGATTTGGAATCATTTGATTTTGGCGATATCAAACCGGGAAGCAAGGTGGAACATACCTTTAACATGAAAAACGAAGGCAAAAAAGATTTGATTATCCGCGATGTTAAAAGCTCTTGTGGTTGTACAGCAGTTCAGCCTACAAAAAACATAGTAACTGCGGGAGAAAGTGTACCACTGAAAGTTTCTTTTGACTCTACCGGTAAAAATGGACGGACCAATAAGACCATCACTGTCATTACAAATGATCCTAAAAACCCAACCACTGTGTTAAGGATTTCCAGCAATATATTGGCACAATAACATATAACATATACCTAATTAAATGAAGCCGCTTCTTTAAAAAGGAGCGGCTTCGTTTTTTTGTTTATTCATCTGATTTCGCTAAATTTGTACTTTGTATAATTCTTAGTCTTCGTATAATTCTTATATTTGAAATAAAAATCGTATGATAGTTGCAGACGAAACTCTTGCTTTTAAGGTCATTAAAGAATCGGTCAATGAACTTTTACCCGAAAGTTCAATATTGCTTTTTGGTTCAAGGGCAAGGCACGATCAAACCGATGACAGCGATTATGACCTGATGATTATTACCAAAGATTTTCACGATATTAAACAAGTGCGGTTATTCAAATCAATTATCAGGAAAAAATTGGCTCACAACCATATACCGGCCGACATCATTATACAAAGCAAAGCAGAAGTTGAATCAAATAAGAAAATTACAGGTCATATTGTACGAGAAGTTCTTAGGGAAGGCATCCCTTTAAATACGATTTCCATTTGCTAAATTATTTCAAATAGGCATTCTATTGATCTTTGTTATATATTTAAACAATTTTCTATTAAAAAACCTTCAATATTCTTTATTGATCGTTACCTTCGCATAAAATTACGCATCATGACCGGAGATCAATTCCATTGCCATATTGAAAACAACCCTGAGTACGCGGGGTTAACTGTAAATCAGGGGATTGAAAAGTTGCCTTCTGTGAATGGTGATGCTGTTGAACGATTTCTGAAGAACAAGAAAAAACGATCCCTGACGGTCAAGCAATTTATTGATGGAATTCTAAAGGGAGATATTACCATTTTGAGTCAGGCTGTCACACTAGTAGAAAGTTCAAAGCCTGAGCATCAGGAAATTGCACAGGAAATCATTGTAAAATGTCTGCCATTCAGTGGAAACTCGGTCAGAATTGGAATTACCGGCGTGCCAGGTGTTGGTAAAAGCACCTTCATAGAGGCCATGGGAAAACATATCACTGCGAAGGGTAATAAACTGGCCGTATTGGCCATCGACCCAAGCAGCGAGCGCACTAAGGGAAGTATTCTGGGTGATAAAACCAGGATGGAGGACCTTTCAATTGATCCGAATGCCTATATCCGTCCTTCACCCTCGGCAGGCTCTTTGGGTGGAGTGGCACGTAAGACCCGAGAAATCATTATCTTGTGCGAAGCGGCAGGGTTCAACCATATCTTTATTGAAACGGTAGGCGTTGGTCAAAGCGAGACAGCCGTTCATTCGATGGTCGATTTCTTCCTATTGCTGATGCTGGCAGGAGCAGGCGATGAACTGCAAGGCATCAAACGCGGCATCATGGAAATGGCTGATGTCATTACCATCAACAAAGCAGATGGGAATAATATCGAGAAGGCCGGTCTGGCACGTGTTCAATATATGAATGCCCTGCACTTGTTTCCTCCTACCGAATCGGGATGGGTACCCCAGGTGATGACCTGTTCAGCTTATATGAAAACGGGTATCAATGAAATATGGGAGTCCATTGATGAATATTTAACACTTGTGAAAACCAATGGTTATTTTCAGCACAAGAGAAATGAGCAATCTAAATTCTGGATGTATGAAACGATCAACGAACAGCTTAGGAATAACTTTTATCAGAATGAACAAATTAAGTCGATGATGAAAGAGGCAGAGCAAAAAGTGTTGAAGGAAGAGATTTCCTCTTTTGTAGCTGCCAGAAAATTATTGGATTTATACGATCAGATTAAAAAGAATATTTAACCAAACTATAAAACAACCGATTCAATGAGAAATTTATTAACAATATTGGTATTTACCTTAACTGTATTCTCCTGTCAATCTGCAAAGGATGAATTTTCGATCAAAGGTACTATTGCCGGCGTGGAAACAGGTAAAGTATACTTGCAGAAAATTGTAGACGGTCGTCCTCAAAGTGTTGATACAGCAGATGTTGTTGGTGGTAAATTTGCTTTCAAAGGCAAGATGGAACTGCCTGATATCAGGATATTGAGACTAAATGAGCAAGATTATTTCGGCCAACTTTTTCTTGATAACTCCAATGTCAAGGTAGTTGCCCAAAAGGACAGCCTTCGGAGTACCAAAATTACAGGATCTCCGAGCCAGGATATTTTTCAACTATACCTCACTGAACTCGAACGCATGAGCAAGGAGGTAGCAAAACTTCAGACCAAATATCAGACATCCATGTCGCAGAGAAATGCCGATGAAGCCAAGAAAACTGAAATCGATTATACGGCCAAGATGGAAAACATGAAAGTTTTTACCAAGAACTTTGTCAAAGAACACAACAAATCGGTTGTTGCAGCCTACATTACACTGATGCAACTTTCCTCTCAAATTGAAGGAGCTGAACTGGATTCGATTGTTGCTAAATTTCCCGCTGAAATAAGTAAGTCTGAATATGTGATCAAAATAAAAGAAATTGCAGATGCGATGAAAAAGACTTCCATCGGGGCAGCTGCACCTGATTTTACTATGAATGATCCGGAAGGCAAACCCATCCAACTTTCATCCCTGCGCGGTAAGGTGGTATTGATTGATTTTTGGGCTTCCTGGTGTGGACCATGCCGTCAGGAAAATCCGAATGTGGTTAAACTGTATCAGAAATACCATGAAAAAGGATTTGAAATTTTGGGTGTATCATTGGACAAAACCAAAGAAGAGTGGATAAAAGCTATCAAGGCCGATCAATTGAACTGGCTGCATGTTTCTGACCTTCAATTCTGGCAGAATACCGCTGCCCGCCTTTATTCGGTGAATGCCATTCCTCAGAGCTTTTTACTGGATAAGGATGGTAAAATTATCGCCAAAGGGTTGCGGGGTGACCTTCTTGCCGCCAAATTGAACGAATTGTTTCCCCAATAGGTAAAGAAGTGACTAAAGTACTTTTTATTTGAAGAATCATCCCATATATTGCAGAAGTCACCTCCGGGTGGCTTCTGCTGTTTCAACAAGGTCTGAATTATGGCTTCTTTGAAAACTTTTCATGTAAAAGAATGTTATAATGTTGTTTATTTAATTTAATGAAGCCATCATTTATGAGTTACGATTTAATAGTTGTAGGCAGCGGTCCTGGTGGATATGTAGCTGCCATCAGAGCCGCACAACTTGGCTTAAACGTTGGGGTAGTTGAAAGAGAAAATTTAGGGGGCATTTGCCTTAACTGGGGTTGCATACCTACCAAATCGTTGTTGAAAAGTGCAGAGGCACTTGAATATGCGTTTCATGCAGCCGATTATGGCGTTGCTATTTCAGGAGAAATCAAACCCGACTTCGAGGCCATGGTCAAACGCAGCAGAGGAGTTGCCGAAGGAATGAGTAAGGGTGTCAACTTTTTATTCCATAAAAATAAGATTGAAGAAATTCATGGTTCGGCTCGCCTGGTGAATAAGAATTCAGTTGAAGTAACTGACGAGACAGGCCATAGAGCCATTCATTCAGCTAAAAATATTATTATAGCAACGGGAGCACGATCTCGTGAACTGCCTAACCTGGAGCAGGATGGCGAAAAGATAATCGGTTATCGCGAAGCAATGACATTGGCCAAGCAACCCAAGTCAATGGTGGTAGTGGGTTCAGGAGCCATAGGAAGTGAATTCGCTTACTTTTACCAAAGTATTGGTACGGAAGTCACTTTGGTTGAATACATGCCCAACGTAGTTCCCAATGCGGATGAAGAAGTCTCAAAGGTACTGGAACGTTCATTCAAAAAAATGAAGATGAAAGTGTTTACCAACGCAACCGTTGAATCGGTTGACACCTCCAAAAAATTGTGCAAGGTAACCGTTAAAACAAAAAAAGGCCAGGAGATCATAGAAGCTGAAATAGTATTGTCAGCCGTTGGAATTACCCCCAACATTGAAAATATCGGACTTGAAGAGTTGGGTATTGAACTGGAAAAAGGCAAAGTTAAGGTCAATGAGTTTTATCAGACCAATGTAGATACTATTTTTGCCATTGGTGATATTATCACCGGACCTGCTCTGGCACATGTAGCCTCGGCAGAAGGAATAGTTTGCGTTGAGAAGATTGCAGGCCTGAATCCCCAGCCAATTGACTATTCAAATATACCGGGATGTACCTATACCAATCCTGAAATCTCCTCCCTTGGGTTGACTGAACAAAAAGCCAGGGAGGCAGGATATGAAATTAAAGTAGGCAAATTTCCTTATTCAGCAAGCGGAAAGGCCAGCGCTGCAGGTCATAAGGAAGGATTTGTAAAGCTTATTTTTGATGCTAAATACGGAGAATTACTGGGTGCACACCTGATTGGCGCCAACGTGACAGAGTTGATTGCTGAACTGGTAGTTGCCAAAAAGCTTGAAATTACCGGCCACGAACTCATCAAATCCATTCACCCCCACCCCACTATGAGCGAAGCCATTATGGAAGCTGCCGCAGCTGCTTACAGTGAAGTGATTCATCTTTAGAACAGAGATAAACTTTCGAAATGATACGGGCCCGGACCTTATGATCCGGGTTTATCATTTCAAAAAAATCAATGCATTTTAAGAGATCAATCTAGGGTCTGCGGAAAACCTCATACTGTCAATATGACCCTAGGGTAT
>Ga0209123_1001878_pt1 | contig 19281 bp, 17 predicted proteins | sample BarGraIncu00431A_FD_184500 | JGI IMG/M metagenome (GOLD analysis project Ga0209123, IMG submission 184500) | Arctic peat soil microbial communities from Barrow, Alaska, USA - Barrow Graham LP Incubations 004-31A (SPAdes) (version 2) | ecosystem: Environmental > Terrestrial > Soil > Wetlands >... | reverse complement strand
ACCTACATCACTATAACGCACACGCGCATCACCAGAAATTACTGGCATATTGTTAATTTGATTCTGCATGCCATCAACTTTTATGCCCATAGCATTTAGTTCTGCAGCATATTCCTGGGATAATTTATCGACGCTTGCTTGTTGAGCAGCGGTCAATGTTTTCGTCATGGCTTTACCAACGATTTGGGCCATCTCGTAACGAGTCATGGTTTTGTCACCTCTGAAAGTACCATCACCATAACCATCAACTACACCGGCTTGAGCTAATTTAGTGACTGCATCATATGACCAATGTTTTGCTGGAACATCCGTGAAAGGATTTGCAAATGCTGGTGCAGCAAATGCCACAGTTAGAGCAGAAATTACGGCTACTTTTAAAATTCTTTTATTCATTTTCATGAGAGAAAGCCCCCTACGTTTTTTTTGCGGGTGTTACCACCGACACGACTCATGTTATTTACTGAAGGGGCGCTTCTACGAGTATCCCTGTTCCCTCATAGTACTTATCCCTAACAGCCAACACCACGTCACGTCCCTGTCGCTTGTCACAGGTCTTGTTTACGTAACTGTCTTAAACTACATGATTTCGACATAATTAAATAAGATATTTTTTCGACACCATTCAACAAAAAATCTATGTAAGTTATCTTTTTGTTGGTGAAATCTATGTATGTAAGACATTGACTAATGAGTCAATATGTTTAGTATAGCAGGTGACGACTAACAAGTCAATATTTTTTGCTAAATAATTCTAATTAAATCAAGTGTTGACCAATTGGTCTATTATTTCTTGTGTAATTGAGGCTGATTTCATTCGTCATTTTATGCTAAAAAATGCGCAAATCAAATACGATTATCTCATTTATTGTTTTTTCGACACAATACAACAAAATAATATTTATTATGCTTTTAAATTTATCAAAATAAAAATATACATTCCCATCCTTTATGTTAACATAATATTTTTTATAATGTAGATAAGAAGTTTGCTACCACACACTTTAAAACGCTTCTCTGTGCTCTCTGCGCCTCTGTGGTTAGTCGTTCTTATCTTTAGGACCGCTTAGATTATTATAAGCCCTCCGCATCTTCTGTCATTGCGATTGTAATGAAGCAATCTCTGAACAAGTAGGGGATTGCGACCCTACACTCGCAATGACAGGAGAGAGAGAGAGAGAGGTCTTTCATAGCAAAAAAAGCGCCCCCGAGGGGCGCTTTAGAGATTGTTAGAATTTGATTAGAATTTTACGTTAACAGCGGCGGAAGTACGGTGATCCATATTGTCGAAGTCTTGGTATTTAACATTAAGGTCCGCATTTTTACCAAGGTTTTTGTCGAATTGGTATTCCATACCTTTAATTGCTACGTTTGTAGGAAGAGCAATCACATCAGAAGTGGAGTACGCATTATAAACGCCTGCATCAGCATCTCTGTGGGTAACACTCAAACCAAGGTCATTAAACTTCACACCAAAGGCAGTAGCACTGGCGCTATTGCTGTCATTCTTAACATAGTCAGCATTAGCAGTTACACCTTTAGCAATAGGAGCTGAACCATTAATTCCGTAGGCTTTATTGTCACCAATTTTCAAGTAATCAGCAGTAAGGTTTGCACCAAGGATATTTGTGCCGTATTCAGCGCCATACATACGTTCAGCAGCAGTTACATTTGTAGTACCATCATTGATAGCAACGCCACCAGTTGTTTTACCTGCATACAATTTTAAAGCACCAGCTTGGGTTGCAAGACCATTCATTGTATCATCCATCAGGATACCTGAACCCAGTTTAACATCTTGACGACCGACAGTGTTGGTAAGTCCAAGAGCATTAAAGCTTACATTAGCAGTATCTAACATGGCTGTAACACTGTTATTATCAGGTGTACTAGGATTAAATGAACCACTTAAACGAGAATTGAATTTAAGATTGTCGTTTATTTTACCGTCAAAAGCAACGCGAGCACGAAGATCGGCTTTATCACCAATAACATCACCAGCATCTGTATAACGTACGCGAGCATCACCAGAAACTTTTACCATGTTGTCAATTTGATTTTGAATGCCATCAACTTTTACGCCCATAGAATTTAGTTCAGTAGCAAACTCGTGGGATAGTTTGTCAACACTTGCTTGTTGCGCTGAGTTCAATGATTTGGTCATTGCTTTTGCTACGATTTGCGCCATTTCATAACGAGTCATTGTTTTGTCACCTTTGAAAGTACCATCGCCATAACCATCAACAATACCAGCTTGGGCTAATTTTGTTACTGCATCATATGACCAATGTTTTACAGGTACATCTGTGAAAGGATTTGCAAAGGCTGGCACCGTAAATGCCACCGTTAATGCAGAAATTACAGCTACTTTTAACATTCTTTTGTTCATTTTCATTCGAGAAATCCCCCTTAAATTTTTGTGTTTTTTTTGCGGGTGTGTTAACACCATCATGAGTCGCGCTATTCGCCTAAGGGGTGTTCCATGAGTGTCCATGTTCCCTCATAATACATCGCCCTAATCACCAATATCACTTTCATGCGCCTGTCGCTTGTTACAGGTCTTGTTTACATAATTCTACGTTTCTTTTAAAAATCCTGCTTTTATAAAGAAGTAATTATTGGTAATACCTAATGTTTTCAGCAGTTGACTACTTAGTCACGTCTCTTTAAAAAAATATGCAGGTTACATAATTGGTTTACTTTTTATTATTTCGCCATAAAAGCAAAAAATCCTGCTTTTTAAACAGGATTCTTCGCTGGTATATTATGTTATTGAATTTATATGTCCTTTTGCTTAAGGAGCTCCCTGGATGTGTATATCAATCTTTAGCGGACCCGCCGTATAAATATCATTCTGGGCGGTGGCGGTCAGGGTGACTTTGCCTTTGTAGCGTTTGGCTACATTAACAGCATCATAAAACTCTGTACCACTTATAGCGCCCACCGTGCCTTGAATGGGGTCAGGCAATATACCTTGTTTAATGGCTGTCGCATTGACCTGTTGCAAAAAGTCCATGACTGCGACTTCGGCCTGATTGGAATTTTGCCCTACATCAATTATTGTCATATAAATGAGTTGACCTTGTTTATAAATATGATGATTAGGGAAAATACTCAAATGCCCTACCACAGGCTCACCATAAACCGTATTACCACCTGCGGAAATACGTACAATTACATCTTGATGAGTAGCCACCATCTCTGATACGGCCTTATCAAAATCAGACTGGCCTACCCACAATACTTCCAGATTTTTGTCCTCAATATCTAATTTATCAATAATACTTTGGTTGGTCTTATAAACAATGTTTGACAAGGCTTTTACCGTATCCTCCTGGCTTGCACCACCAGGTAATACTGCGGTCGTCAACATCTCTCCAGCCCTATATATAATAGCACCTTCGCGGACAACTTGAATGCCTTGTTTTAAGCGGGTTGTCAATTTGTTAAGGCTGTCAACATCCGTCTCTAAGATCATTTTAGCTTCAGTTAACGTATTAACCCGAGTATCAAGCTCATTTTTAGTCTTCTGTAAGGTCGTCATCGCTTGCTGGGCGGCGTTTAGGTCACCCCTTGCTAATGCATAGTCGCTCTGAGTCTGCAGCAGTTGGCGAGCAGTATAGTCACGCTGAGCAATAGCCGCAGACAATTCGCTGCCAATGGCCGCCAGCTTTCCTACTGTATCTTGTACTTTAAGACTCAGAACTGCATATTCGGCAATTTTGGCCTCAAGAGCATTACGACTGGTATCCAGTTCACTATTCTTGGCAGCTACCTCACTGGAAAGAGTGGTCAGTTCGCTTTGTAAGGCTTCCATGCCAAACAAGGCAGTCCGTGCATCCCGAGAGACGAGGGCCAATATGCCGATGGTTGATACAGTAATGAGAATACCTGTAATAATGGTCACGAGGATCGAGGTATGTTTTGGACGAAGACCAAAGATAGTAAGTTTCTTTTTGCCGACCTTCGTACCTAGTTTATCGCCAATATAGGCAATAATTCCCCCTGTAATGGCTAGAATAGCAATTGTCGCAATACCAAACATAACGAACTGACACCTCCTTTAATATAATCAAAAGTAAGAAAAACCCTAGCGCGAGGCTTTGCGGACGAGTAGACTGCCGACGATGATACCCACAATATTCGGTATCCAAACAGCTATGACGGGAGGGATAGCCCCACCTTGGCCCAGGGCGGTAGTGACGGTCATGATGGTATAATAAATGAAGATAACAATAATACTAATACCAAGGCCTATGGATGAGCTAGAACGGTTGGGTTGCAATCCGAGTGGAGTGCCAATCAGGGCAAAGACAAAGCTAGCCATGGGAATGGCGATCCTTTGCTGGAGTTCCACTTCGAATTTGTTGGTGTTCACATATTCTCGCTCTAACATCTTAATCTGTTGCTTTAATTCCTTAATTGTCATTTCTTCTGGTTTTTTTTGTTCATTAGAAATGGCACTTGGGGTTTTGACAACAGGCATAATTTGCTGGTCAAAATGCATGGAACGCTCCACTTTTCCCTCTGTTGTCAAATCATAAATGATACCGTTATACATTGTCCAGTGGTTATCTTGCCATACCGCCTTTTCCGCGTTTTCCATCCGCACTAAGCGGTCATCCTCAAATTCCTGTATGGATACAGCTGACATGGTGCTGTTACTTTCTTCAAATTTACGGGCATAAGTAAGCCTTTGTAAAGCGTCACCTTTAAAATCTTTAATCATGATATGTTCTTGCGTTTTTAGAGTGCTAATTTTTTGGATTTCATTACGCATAACATTATTGTAAGCAACTGTAGATTGTGGCACGACTAGCTCTGCGAAAAATACTGCAAAAATACTGACAAAAAAGGCCACGAGAAAGACAGGAGTGGCTAAGCGGTAAAAACTGATACCACCTGAGCGCATAGCCGTAATTTCACTTGATCCTGATAAACGACCAAAAGCCAACAGCGCTGCAAGCAACATAGACATGGGGAAGGTCAAAACGATAATGGAAGGCAAACTATAGAAAAATAGTTTTGTTGCCGAGCCCAAGGACGCACCATATTGGGTTACAGCCTGGGCAATTCTAAGCATTGTACCAGTACCTATAAACACACTAGAAAAAGAAGCAATACCAAAAATAAATGGCCCTAGTAGTTCTTTAACAATATATTTGTCAAGTATGCGCATAATATTCTCCCTATTATAAACTAAAATTCTCACCTAGGTAAAATTTCCTGGCGATGTCGCTATTAGCAATGGTATCCGTATCGCCTTCGATGAGGATCTTTCCTTCATTTAGGATATAAGCTCGATCTACAATACGTAATGTTTCCCTAACGTTATGATCTGTGATGAGTACACCAATACCTCGTTGCTTGAGATACCCAATAATTTCTTGCAGATCAGCCACCGCAAGAGGGTCAACACCAGCAAAAGGCTCATCCAGTAGAATAAAACCAGGATCACTAGCGAGGGAACGAGCAATTTCCACACGGCGCCGCTCCCCACCTGATAGCTGGGATCCTAAACGTTTACGGATATGTGTAATGTGAAATTCTTCTAAAAGACTTTCCACTTTTTCTCGACACTGGGTTGCACTTAATTTGGTAATTTCTAAAATAGCCATCAAGTTGTCTTCCACCGATAGTTTGCGAAAGATCGACGCTTCTTGGGGCAAATAACCGACACCAAAACTAGCGCGACGGTACATGGCCATATCTGTTACATCTTGATCATTGATGACAATGGTGCCCTGATTGGGACGTTCTAATCCAACAATCATATAAAAAGTGGTGGTTTTGCCAGCACCATTCGGGCCGAGTAACCCCACTATTTCTCCTCGCTCTACCCTGATACTGACACCATCCACCGCATTACGACCTTTATAGGTTTTCACAAGATTCATTGTTTCAATATACATAGTGTACTCCTTGCTTTAGTACTCAATGAGTGGTTTTTTACTGAGGAATGATGACGAGCTTGCTGCGGCCTTCTACATCGATGGTTTTTTTGTCAAGGTATAGGGTCATGGTGTTACCTGTCAATACATTACCATCTTGCACTGCTTTGGCGTTGCCTGTCAACACTGTTTTACCTTGCTCACCCTTATTCCCATAATAAGTTGCCTGCTCCGACGTTGCATCCAGATTGCGGGCTTGGCTAACAATATGCACATTTCCTTGGGCCACTGCCCGATCATCAGTAAAAAATGATTCAATTTGATTTGCTGTCATCACACTGTCCGTCATTGCCAAATTGGCCCAACCTGTAACGATGGCATATTGCTTGTCTGAATAATAGTCAATTTGAGGACCTGTTAATTTGCTATCACCTTTGGTGAGTATAGGATCACCCGTCGCCACCATATGGGTATTATTATAAGATCGAACATCCGTTGCAAGCAAGGTGGCATCCTCTTTTATTACTCGCACGCCGCCTGCCATATGAGCTTCTTGCGTTTTACTATTATATTCAGCAGTACTCCCTGTCATCACAGCATTATCCTGCACCATACTCACATTGCCCCGCGCTGTCATAATGCCATTGACAGAATCATATTCAATGACTTCTGCCGATAGTTCGACAGGTTTATTCTGTGCAGCTTGTATCTGAGTCACTGCAGAGCATGAAAGTATTAGGATAAGAGCAATTCTGACTACTCTATGTTTCATTGAGGAGACCCTCCTTTTATTACCTTAGCATGACCATATACTTTTATTTTTGCCATATTGGCATCGCTTTCTATGTTATCCCCTGTCATCACCGTATTATCTTTGGTGAGTTGAACATTTTTCGTGCCATAAAAACGTTGTTCGAGGCCCATCCAACGAACTTCTTGGGCGCTAAACGTAGCACCATCACTAGCAACTGCCAGCACTTTCCCAGTCATCACAATATCTTTGGTCTTGCTATCCATCACTGCCTCAGGAGCCGTAATGTCAATTTTCCCGCCGTTTTCTTGATAAAATACACCTTTAACGTTTTTTAATTTCATATTTTTTGTATTTACATCAATTTCAATGGTTTCTGCCCCTAATTCCCACAGCTTTTTCCCATCTTTTTCCTCAGTAATGGAATTACCCACATAGGATAAGGTCGCAGCTGGTTCAACGGATGCTACTTCTGCTGGCGTGTTAGGCGTGATAGGTTCTGCTCTGAGAAAATAATATAACCCGCCAACCAAAAACAGCAGACAACAGGCAATCATTAGGTATGTGGTTTTCTTCATGCCTGTTCACCGCTCCTTTGCTCTGGTCTACTGGTATTCCAGCGTTTTTGGAACCATATCCACTCATCAGGATATTGCCTGATGGTCGCTTCAATGATTTTGGTTGTGTTCATGGTAAAGCGATAGATATCCTCATCGGCGTTACCCGTGTCCTGATAATAAAGTGGCTCATGGACAATAACCTTATGGCCACCTTCTGGTTTGCGCACAATAAACACCGGCACAACAGGTACCTTAAATTTTTTGGCAAAAATAGTGGGTCCTAATGGCGTTGATGACATCCTACCAAAAAAATCAACAAATAGCCCTTGAGGGCCTGCATCCTGATCGGCTAAAAGGCCAATGAATTTCCCTAACTTGAGGGCTCTCGCAGCACTAATAAGTTCGGTCGTACCACGAGTATACACTTCAACACCAACCATCTCACGATATTCATTAAGAATTCTGGTATGCTGATCATTAGGTTGGGGCTTAACGACAGCGACAATCGGAAAACCTGCCAAAGCTAGGGATGCTCCCAACCATTCCCAATTGCCAATATGGGCGGCAAGTAATACCACCCCTTTGCCGCTATTCATAGCCTGTTCAAGGTAATGATGGTTCTCAATGGTCACATAATCCTGAATTGTTTTAGCTGTCAGAGTTGGAGTATATAACACTTCCAGAAAAGTCTGCCCTAGTTTTCTACATACACTCTGAATGGTTAGCTCGGCCACTTCCACTGATAAACCTAAACATTCCCGAATCTGGCATAAGGCCCGTTTCCGTTGCCGGCCAGCAATATGATAATACAATTTGCCCATACAGCTCCCGAGGAATAAAACCCAGCTATAAGGTAATAAACAAACAATAAAGCTTGCACTTCTTAATACATAATACTGCCAAGCATTGGACATAAGGGGCCTCCTTTCACTGTTTTGTCTCAATGGTTCCGCCTTGCAGGTAGGTGTTAATGATATTCTCCCATTTGCCTTGGGCTTTTAGGATATACTCGATGACCTCACGGACTGCTCCGTTTCCTCCTGCATGATGTGTGACTAACTGGGCATGCTGTTTAACTTCGGGTACGGCATTAGCGACAGCACAAGGCAGCCCCACACGAATCAGAACTGGCAGATCATTGAGATCATCACCTACATAAGCTACTTGTTCTACTGTTAAATTGTATTTAGCCATCAGCTGGGCTAAGGCCTGGGTTTTGTTCATGGAACCCTGATATATATCCTTGATTTTTAATTCCGCGCAACGTAAGTTTACTATCTGGCTTTCCCGGCCAGTAATGATTGCTATTTTAAGGCCTGCTTGATGAGCGAGGGTAATGCCCAATCCATCCTGGGCATTAAATTTTTTCATAAGCTCACCTTGTGATCCAAAAATAATCTGTCCACTGGTCAATACACCATCTACATCCAAAACTAATAATTTTATTTTCTGACTAGGGTTCTCTATCTCCATTATACCACTCCTTGGCGCAATAAGTCAGTAAGGTGAATAATACCAATCGACTTATTCTCTCCATCAACAACTGGCAGTACCGTGATCGGACTGGGCTGATTTTTTTCCATGATATGAAGAGCCTGGGCTGCCAACTTATCAGCGGTAATGGTGCGAGGGGTTCTCGTCATTAAGGCACACACTGTTTTATCTAAAAATTCATGACCACGTTCTAGCCCTCTACGAATATCACCATCGGTAATGATACCCAGCAAACAGCCTTTATCATCTACAATATTAGTCACACCAAGACCTTTGTCTGTCATGACAAATAAGGCTTCTTTTACGGTTTTATCGATTGTGACCACTGGGTTGTCCTCACCGGCATGCATGACATCCTCTACTGTTAAGAGGAGTTGACGTCCCAGAGAGCCGCCAGGATGAAAGAGGGCAAAATCTTCAGGGGTAAACTTTCTTTCTGCTGACAAAGCCACTGCCAAGGCATCCCCCATGGCCATAGCCGCCGCGGTGCTAGCCGTCGGGGCCAGGCCGAGAGGACAAGCTTCTCTATCCACTGCCACATCCAAGAACGCATCCGCATTTTTGACCAATGTTGACTGCTGACAGCCACACATGGCAATAATGGTGGCGCCAATCCGTTTGATCGCCGGAATGATGCGGACTATTTCAGCGGTTTCCCCACTATTGGATAATGCCAGCACAATGTCTTCCCCAGTTACCATACCTAAATCACCATGAATGCCTTCGGCAGGATGGAGAAAAAATGCTGGTGTACCCGTACTGGCTAATGTTGCTGCAATTTTTTTGCCAACAAGTCCAGATTTCCCCATACCGGTGACAATGACCCGGCCTTTACCTGTTAAGATCATTTTTATTGCTGCAGTAAATTGACCATTGATGCGAGGAATAAGGCTTTGAATGGCCGCAGCCTCAATGGCCAACACTTTTTTAGCTTGTTCAATAATCATAATACACCTCCAAAGACTTTGCCGTCATTGCGAGGAGGTACGACGAAGCAATCTCTTGCTAAGTCGGTGATTGCTTCATCGTACCTCCTCGCAATGACAGTTATCTGTTATTTATATTTTCTCACTACGTTATCAATCGTCTGTACATCTTTTAGTAGAGCTTCTAGTTGATCTAAGTACATCATATTGGGGCCGTCGGAGAGGGCTTCGGCAGGGTTGTCGTGGACTTCCATGAATAACATATCAATACCTGCGGCTACAGCTGCTCTTGTCAGGGTTGGTACAAATTCACGTTGTCCGCTGGAAGTAGCCCCTGCACCACCTGGTAATTGGACACTGTGGGTTGCATCAAAAACGACTGGATAACCGAAGGACCGCATGATGGGTAAAGCCCGCATGTCTGTCACTAGATTATTATAGCCAAAACTGGCACCTCGCTCGGTCAGGAGAATATTCTCATTGCCCGCTTCACGCAGCTTATTAATAACGTGTAACATATCATTAGGTGCCAAAAACTGACCTTTTTTCACATTTATAACTTTACCTGTACAGGCCGCCTCATACAATAAGTCAGTCTGACGACATAGAAAAGCTGGAATTTGTAAAATGTCCAATACCTCCGCGGCTTGCTCAATTTGGGTCACGCAGTGAATATCACTGACGACAGGTACACCTAACTCTTGTTTAATCACACTAATGATTTTCAGTCCTTCCACCAAACCAGGTCCACGAAAAGACGCATAGGATGAACGGTTGGCTTTGTCGAAAGATGCTTTGAAAATATAAGGGATACCTAAACGATCAGTAATAGCCTTAATACCGCGACCAATTTTCAAGGTACGCTCTAAGCCTTCAATTACACAAGGTCCAGCAATCAAAGCAATGGGATGTTGTCCACCTACGGTAATAGAACCAATATTAACTGTATTCACAAGAAAAACCTCCTTAAACCTAATATTATCTTCGTTTTATCTTGGCATCTGCATCTGTCATTAGGAATGTAGTGAAGCATTCTCTCACCAAGTGGGGGATTACTTCCTCGTATCTCGTCGAAATACATCACCGGATATCTACTTGTTGACTCAGCAATTTCTTTTAGTTATCCTTAAACAATCGATTCACTTCTTCTAAATCTTCCATTGTATCGACGCCAATTGATTTGAAATCTGTTTTGAGGACTTTGATACGGTAGCCGTGCTCTAAGGCTCTTAGTTGTTCTAGTGATTCAGTTTTTTCTAGTGGCGTGGGGCTTAGTTTTGCATATTTTAATAAAAAATCCCGGCGATAGGCATAAATGCCGATATGTTTATATACCGGTATACCTGAATCGTAACGGGGAAAAGGCATCATGGAACGGGAGAAATAAAGGGCATAACCTTCTAAATCCGTCACTACCTTCACGGCGCCGGGGGAATTGTATTCACTTTCATCCATCTCGGTCATGAGTGTAGCCATCTGTAAATCCTGATGGCCATCAAATGTTGCTGCTAGCTGGTCAATGATGGCTGGTGGAATGAGAGGTTCATCTCCCTGCACATTGATAATCAAATCTACATCGGGAAATTTGCTTGCGACTTCCGCAATCCGGTCAGTACCTGTAAGATGCTGGGCTGAGGTTAACATGGCGTGACCACCAAAGTTGATCACTGTTTCATATACTAATTGATGGTCTGTGGCTACAATAACTTGCCCTGGCCTCTGGGCCTGTATCGCCCGTTCATAAACATGTTGAATCATAGGTTTACCAGCAATATCTGCCAATGGCTTGCCAGGTAGTCTAGTCGAAGAATATCGAGCAGGGATTACACATAATATGTTCATTCAAATACCTCCCGTAAAAGAATTAAGAAAAATGCTAGCACGCTCTTTAAAACATAGAAACAAAAACTTATGCTTTCTTTTTTTGCTCAGCCACTTTTTTTATGAGTGCCATTAACTCCTCATAACCTTCTGTAAAATGTACTGAAATGCTAAGGACATAGAGGGGCAGTTGTCGATTAGAGTGGATAAATTCCGGTGGGATTTTGACGGCATCTTTCTCAGTGGTAATGAGTGCGTAGGCTTTTTCGTCTACACCGCGTTGCATGATACCTTGCATTTCAGCCATCGTATAATCATGGTGGTCTGCATATCTTACGCCACAAACCTCTGCCACACCAATATCCAGGAGTGTTTGCTCAAAAGATGAAGGGTTGCCAATGGCTGATAAGGCGACTACTTTTTGGTTACGAATGGTTTCTAATGCTACGCTCGTAATCCGCAGTCCTTTGTACCATTCTTCAATTTCTACAAAACACTTGGGTTGATGAATGCTTTCAACAACAAGTGCTGTGTTATTATAACGTGCTAACGTACCATGGATAAGATCTCTAGCATCATCCGTCGACTGATCGACCTTGGTGAGCAAAAAAACCTGGGCACGGGACAAATTGGAAACGGGCTCCCGTAAGGTCCCTCGCGGCAACAAAAAATTATTACCAAACATATTTAAGGCATCAATAAGCACAATATCCAAATCCCGAGCCAGTTGCCAATGCTGATAGCCATCATCGAGAATAACGACTTCCGCTTTCAACTCGTTGACGGCATATTGTCCTGTTATAATACGATCTCGGCCAATGACTACCGGTATCCCTGGTAAACTTTTGGCGAGTAAGTAGGCTTCATCGCCGGCCTCAGTCACTGTCATATAAATTTTGTGGCCGTCAGAAACTACACCGACTTGCCCATCCCAGCCTGCACGATAACCACGATTTAAAATGACCACTCTGTAGCCCATTTCCTGAATAATAGTAGCCAGACGTTGGGCCGTGGGGGTTTTACCTGTACCACCGACTGTGATATTACCCAGGCTTATGACTTGACAATCCAGCTTGTGCTGCTGCAAAATACCTTTTTTATACAAATTCAGTTTAATACTGAGACCCAAGGCATAGATGACTGAAAAAAACCGCAATAATCCCAGCAGAAATACTGCTAGGATGCCAGGTTCTTCACCATGAACTAATTTATATAAGTAAATTTGAAATACCTCGCGTTGGCGCATATCGTGTTCCGCCTTTTATCCAAATTCCCAGAATGTATTTTAAAATACATTCTTTATGTTACTGTATCAGTTGTCTTAAGTAGATCATACTTTTGCGGGCAGCCCCACGATTTTCGTCAATAATCGTCAGTGATTCTCTCGACATATGAAGGCGCACCTCTTCATTATTCAAAATATACAAAATTTTATCCGCCAAAGTAGCAGTATCATCTACTGTAATACAAGCTTGCCGCTCAGAAAACAGTGCATAAGTATCTTTGAAATTAAACATGTGGGGTCCAACTAGAATGGGTTTTCCATGGGCGGCCGGTTCAAGAATATTATGCCCGCCGTGGGCTACAAGACTACCACCCACATAAATAATAGTACCAACACTGTATATTTTCCCTAATTCTCCAATTGTATCCAACAGTACAACATCATGCTTATTACTAGGTTTTTCCAGCAAGGCCGTCCGGCGGTTTGTTACAAAACCAAAGCTGGTGGCTAGATCGGAAATTTCTTCAATACGCATAATATCCCGGGGCGCTATCACTAATTTTACTTTAGGGAAACTTTTTCGCACTATTTGCAGTGCAGACAATAAAATATCTTCTTCCCCTTTGTGGGTACTACCTGCTACGAGTACTGGAAAAGCATGCTCCAGTCCCATCTGTTGGCAGATTTCCTGCTGCTGCTTCAGGGTAACACTTGTATAGTTCTGATCAAATTTAGTATTGCCCGTCACAACGACCCGATTCGGATCTGCCCCGAGACGAACAATGTACTTAGCATCAATGGTTGACTGCATACAAAATTTATCCACAGTCGCTAACATATTTTTGAGTATACTACCCAAATACCGATAACGTCCTACGCTTTTGTCACTAATTCTACCATTAACCATCATGACTGGCACCGAAAAATGTCGCAGTGCTTTTATAAAATTAGGCCAAAGCTCAGTTTCCACCATCATAAAGACACTGGGTCTGATACGCTTGACGACACTATAGCTAATGAATGGCAAATCAAGAGGAAAGTAAATAATACTATCAACATCTGTAATAATTCGTCTCGCCATGGCATAACCAGTGGCGGTAACTACCGATACTAAAACAGGCTTCTCTGGAAAGGCCTGGCGTATTTCTTTGATAATAGGGCTGGCGGCAACAATCTCCCCGACTGAAGCAGCATGCAACCAAATGCAATCTTTCTGAGCAACCGGTTCCATATCTCTGCTCGGTAAAAGCCCAAAGCTCTGGCGTAGCCGCCGGCCAAAACCTTGCTCCCGAATCAGGCGCATGATAAAGACAGGGGTAGCCAGCAGCACAATGAGTACAGCTAATATATTGTAAAGAACATGCATGTTAGATACCCCTTTTTTCAAAGTTCCCCTTAGCTTTTTCGAAATTGAACTTGGTACAATTTACCATATAGACCACCTAATGCCAATAATTCATCATGAGTGCCTTGTTCTACCAGTCGTCCCCGTTCCATAACCACGATAACATTCGCGCGCTTGATGGTGGACAAACGATGGGCAATGACAAAAGAAGTACGGCCTATCATCAATTTATCCACTGCTTCTTGCACTAACTTTTCACTTTCCGTATCTAAGGCCGACGTGGCTTCATCCAAAATCAAGATGCGAGGATTTTTTAGTATGGCTCTAGCAATGGAAATGCGTTGCCGCTGACCGCCTGAAAGTTTTGAGCCCCGTTCACCAATTTGGGTATCATAACCAGCCGGCATCTCTACGATGAAATTATGGGCATTGGCAGCTTTGGCAGCGTTCACTACTTCATCATAGGTAGCATCAAGCCGACCATATAAAATATTGCTATACACACTGCCATTAAACAAAACTGTTTCCTGAGGTACAACGCCAATTTGCTCACGCAGGGACTTCAGTGTCACTGTTTTTATATCAATTCCATCAATGGTAATCGTCCCAGATAGGGGATCATAGAATCGTGGAACGAGATTTGCAATGGTAGTCTTCCCTGCACCACTTGGTCCCACAATCGCCACCACCTGTCCCGGTGCTACTGATAACTGAATTTGTTGTAAGGCTGGTTCACCTGGTTTGTACTCGAAATTTATATTATTAAAGACTACATGGCCATCAATTTGTTCCAAAACTGTAGCACCAGGCATATCTTCAATTTCTGGTTTCGTATCAAGAACATCAAAAACCCGTTCTGCAGCCGCTAAGGCCTTTTGAATATTACCATAGACACGGCTCAAGCGTTTAATCGGATTGGAGAGATTAACAGCATACACTAAAAAGGCAATTAAGGAACCTGCCGTCAAATTATTGTTAATGACTTCTCGCCCACCATACCAGATGATCATGGTGACGCCAATGGCGGCCACAAACTCAATGATCGGTGTGAGGGTTGCCATAATCTGTGAGTTTTTCATTTGAGCGCGAAAATTTTTATAATTTTCCTTTTTAAAACGCTCAATTTCAAAGTCTTCCCGGGCAAATGACTTAATGACCCGGACTGATGAAATACTTTCCTGCAATACAGAAGTAATATCAGCCGCTCGTTCTTGGATCAGCGTACTGGATTTGCGCAGCTTTTTGCCAAAAATAGTCATAGTTCGCCCGATCAACGGTGCCGTAACCAAGGTCAAGAGTGTTAACTGCCAGTGGAGATAAAACATGATTGAGATGGAACCAATGAGCATCATTCCTTCTGTGACCAGATCAATCATACTATCCACTAAGGCTCCTTGGACAGCGGACACATCATTGGTAATATAACTCATCAGTTGACCAGTCTGTCGCTTCTCGTAATAAGATAAGGATAAACATTGCAACTGACGATAAACGGCTTCTCGAATATCAATAATGACCTTTTGCCCAATATAAGACATGAGATAAGTTTGTCCGAAAAAGAAGACACCTCGCAGTAAAAAAACCACTACAATGCCGCCTGCAATATTATTAAGCATATTCATGTCTTTATTTGCCAATACTTCATCAATAATATCCCTTAATATCCAAGGGACATAGAGGTTGGCGGACGCTGCCAATATAATACATACAATGGCCACCGCCATTCTCTGCAAATAGGGCTTGATATATTTTAATAAGCGTATATAAATTGTCATTCCTTACCTCCAACGGGACTGTGGGCAACAGCTAATATTTCACGAGCTACCCTTTCTACCGCCCCTGTCGGGCCTAATTTTTGACACATTTCTGCCAAATCAGTTAGCATTTTATTGCGCACATTAGGTTCAGTCAAGATGGGTATTGCCTCGCGGGTTATGTTATCAGCACTTACATCATATTGTACCAGTTCAGGTACAATTTTTCGACCAGCAATAATATTCGGCAAACTAATATAGGGAATCTTGATAATCATTTTACCAATTAAGTAGGTGAGTGTTGCCAATTTATAAATAACCACCGTGGGCAATTTAAGTATAGCGGCTTCTAAAGTAACGGTACCTGATGCTGCAATAGCCATATGGGCAATATTCATCAAATCATAGGTATATTTTTCAGTCAAAATAACAGGTATATTATATTCCCTAAGGATATTTTGGAGCATTTCCCGGGAAATTGTCGAGGCCACCGGCAAAAAAAACTGGCAATTAGGTACTTCTTCCCGAATTTTGACCGCGGCTTCTAACATGACCGGCAATAAATTGACAATTTCTTGTTTGCGGCTGCCAGGCAAAAGTATTACGAGTGGTTGCTCTGGACTGGCGCCAAAATATTCGTAGGCCTGCGTCTTGGACATAGTCGTCTTGACGATATCCAAAAGGGGGTGACCAACAAAAGTAACATTGGCCCCCGCCTCACTATATACATCCACTTCAAATGGAAAAATGGCCGCCACTTTTTCTACTGTTTCGGCCACTTCTTTTGCTCTACCTCGGCCCCATGCCCAGACTTTGGGACAGATATAAGATATGACTGGAATTCCTTTGGATTTGGCAATTTTAGCCAGACGAATATTAAAACCATGATAATCAATAATCACTAGGGCATCAGGGCGTTCTGTGTCCATCAGCTGTCCTAACATGTCTCGCACTCTAAATAATTTAGGTAAGTTCTTGACAATTTCAACAAATCCAATCACGCCTAAATCAGCAATATCGTATACAATGTCAACGCCAGCTGCCCGCATACCCTGCCCACCCATACCAAAGAGTTTGATGTCTGGCTGTATGGCTTTTAAAGCAAGGGCTACACTAGCTCCATGCAGGTCACCGGATGCTTCCCCTACAGAAATCATGATTTTAGACATAAGCAGCCTCCATTAAATACTAAGTAATAAGTACAACGCTATCGCGTCCTTTTTTATTATTGCGAATGTAGTGAAGTAATCTCTGAACAAGTAGGGGATTGCTTCCTCGTACCTCGCCCTAATGACAGAAATACAGTAAGAAAACCAGTGTGTCCGATTGAACCGCAGAGGCGCGGAGGACGCAGAGAAAAAAATATTATTTTTTACATTGCGACAATAGTTATGTTATGGTCATTAGCCAGACTTAAAACCTTTTCTCGGTCGACGATGAGGGTTTTGCCTGCTTCGATGACTAGGGCAGTGGCATCAGCCTCGATCATAGCCGTTATTGTACTGAGCCCTACTGTTGGGACATCAAAACGTTGGTCCTGATTTGGCTTGGCTACTTTGGCAACCGTTACTCCACCCCGGCCCAGTTCAGCACCGCGACGAATGCAAACATCAGTGCCTTCAATGGCTTCTACTGCCATAACAGCGCATTTTTTCACCACCACAGTTTGTCCAATATCCAGGCGGCCCATTTCTTTGGCTATCTTAAAACCAAACTCCATATCAGCGCGCTCAAGGGTGGATGGAGGACGTTTAGTCAATACTCCAGGCAGGGGCATTAGGGATTTGATCAAGGCTGTCTGGTCAAGAATAGTAAAGCCTTCTGCCACCAATTCCCGGACAAAGGCTAACATAATGGTATCATCACTATTGTCTGTAAGACTGGCTAATAACTGTTGTATGCGCTGATCAAGCTGAACCGTCCCAGTAAACATGAGTTCTTTGGTGACCTTGCCCAGCATCGTCACTTCGGTAACACCTTCATTTTTCAGAGTCGTCAATATTTGTTGCAACTGACCAACACTAATATGATATGTTTTATTAGCTATATTATTCAATTCCGGATCTACACCAGGCACTACACCCACAGCGATCACGGTAAAGCCCATGCCGCGAGCGGCACGGGCAAATTGCGCCGGCAATCCTCCGACACCGGCAAGCAACCCTATAATTTTCATCCTGTAACTCTCCTACTCCGCTTCTCTCCGACCGCGACAGACGCCTCGTTCTACGTTGCGCAAAAAGCGCATGAAATGTTCCACTTCCGGATAAGATTCCAATTCTTGCTCCATCAGTTCGATGGCTTGTGCTAAACTAAGTCCGGAACGATATAATATCTTATATGCCTTTTTAATGTTTTTTCTGGCTTCTATACCAACACCAGCGCGAGCCATACCAACATTATTCAGTCCTGATACTCTCGCTGGATGACCGTCTACAGTAACATATGGTGGTACATCTTGTACCACTTTGGATGCTCCACCCACCATGGCATTCATACCGATTTTTACAAACTGGTGCACACCCGACAAACCACCAATGACCGCACGATCTTCTACGACCACATGACCAGCCAAGGTCGCAGCATTGGCCATGACAACATGATTGCCAACAACACAGTTATGAGCCACATGGGTATACGCCATTAACAAACAGTCCGAACCAACCCGTGTTTCTCCGCCTTCTCCTGTCGCTCTGTTGACAGTGGCAAACTCTCTGATTTTTGTATTATCACCAATAAACACATAACTTTTCTCACCATCGAATTTTAAATCTTGGGGTTCTGTACCAATCGATGCGCTGGGGAAAATTGTACAGTTTTTTCCAATACTCGTCCAACCACTGACCACCACATGAGCACCAATTTTTGTTCCCTCACCAATGATTACATTCTCGCCGATTACCGCATAAGGTCCAATTTCAACATCTTTGCCAATGCGGGCTCCTGGATGAACAACTGATGTTTCATGTATTTTACGCAAAGACAAGACAACTTTTTCTGGTTTCATCTGCACGTCAACTCCTTCTCCAGTAAGTACTTTCCCCTTACTCTTTTATCCTTGTTGTACTTATAGTCCGACTGGCCAGTCTAAATGTGGTAAGCTAAATTTCGTCATATATAGCCATTTATAAGCTAATCTATCCGTTATCTCTATTTAAGGACCGAAAGTTGCTACTTTTCTTTTATTTTCTTTATTTTAATGCGAGAACAAATAAGAATTCACCTTCGGCTACCAGCTGTTCATCAACAAATGACTGTACCCATAATTTACCCATACCACTGCGTACCTTAATGACTTCAGCGACCATGCGCAGCTGATCACCAGGCACTACTGGTTTTCTGAATTTTACACGATCCATACCAGCAAAAAAGGCTAGTTTACCCCGATTTTCATCAGGATATAACATGGCTACGCCACCGACTTGGGCCATTGCCTCTAGAATCAGTACACCAGGCATGACAGGGTGCCCAGGAAAATGTCCCTGGAAAAATAGTTCATTGATTGTTACATTTTTAA
>Ga0209123_1001876_pt1 | contig 19287 bp, 19 predicted proteins | sample BarGraIncu00431A_FD_184500 | JGI IMG/M metagenome (GOLD analysis project Ga0209123, IMG submission 184500) | Arctic peat soil microbial communities from Barrow, Alaska, USA - Barrow Graham LP Incubations 004-31A (SPAdes) (version 2) | ecosystem: Environmental > Terrestrial > Soil > Wetlands >... | reverse complement strand
TTAAGATTTAACGTAATTGCTTTTGAAAATTTATAAAAAAACAAAGGGGAAAATAATGATAAAAACAAATGCTATGCGAATTTTAGATAAAATAAAGGTAGAATACGATGTTATAACTTATGATATCAAAGATAATAAAATAGATGGAATATCTGTGTCTAAGAAGATAGGTAGAGATGAAAAATATGTCTATAAAACTTTAGTGACACAAGGAATTTCTAACAATATTTATATTTTCCTGATTCCAGTTAGAGAAGAAATAGACTTTAAGAAGGTAGCAAAATTAACTGATGAGAAGACAATAGAAATGTTAGATTTGAGTGAACTTCAAAAGTGTACAGGATATATTAGAGGAGGCTGTTCCCCCATAGGCATGAAGAAACAGTATAAAACTTTTATTCATGAAAGTGCTCTTAAGATAGAAAGGATAATTGTAAGTGCTGGGAAAATAGGATTTCAAATAGAAATTAACCCGAATTTATTAAGGAATATTGTAGAGGGCTCATTCCATGATTTGATAAAATGATTAATGATTTTGGAAAAATAATAACATAAATTTCCTCTTATTTGTAGATATCGACTTAAAATGCTATACTTAACATAAGGAAAGCATAGAAAATAGGAATTAAAAATACTTTATAACAGCACTATGAACAGGGCATACTATGATAGAAGGTAAAGATGAGAAAGTTTAAGCACTTTAGCTCTAGCAGTTAAAAAAGAGCTAATGAGTGTTTTTGAATTAATTTATAATTAAGAATTGAAGGAGAGATTATGCGAAAAAGTGGAAGAACACCGTTAATGAGAGCGAAAAGATTAGAAAAGGTATTAAACATTGGAGAGATATATTTGAAGCTAGAAGGAGCTAATCCATCAGGACATAAATATGACCGTATTTCGGAGGTTTTAGTAAAAGATGCTATTGATAATGATTTTAAGCAAATTTTAGTTGATGGTTCTGAAAGCTACATAAAATCAGTAATGTTATTTGCAAAATTGAAAGAACTTGAAGTCAAGGTTCCACTATTCAAAAATGAAAAATGGAAATTAGCCCGTTTAGATAAAGAGATTTTATTAGATTTACGGGACAAAAGAGACACCATTTCACGTCCTCAATTAAGAAATATAGCTCAGCAAAGCAATATGTACTTGACCTGCGAATGGGATTTAAACACCATTGTAAGTCATCTTATATTAGAAGACATGACTAAAGAGTGTTTAGAACGTATGAATTTCCAAGTGGATACTATTACCACTAAATTAGGATTTGGCTATACACTTTCAAGTATTTATAGTGGCTTAATTAAAAGTTGGGTACATGAAGAATTGAGTGAAATACCTCAACTAATATGTGGCGCTAATCCATTGTGGAAAGAGAATCTAAACCAATATGCTAGGAAAATGCATATTAGTGAAATGGAAAGCAATGATGATAGCAGTAAAAAAACAACTTTGCTTTCACCGGACAGAAATACAGATATGGTTGAATCCATTATGAAAATTATATTGGAGACCGGTGCTGAAATGATTGATATTGAAGAAGAGGATCTCAAGCAAGCAGCGACTATGCTACGTGAAACTGAGGGCGTTATTGTTTCAAGGAAAGAAGCATATGCAATGTCAGCCTTAATTAAAAAAGCGCAACAAGGTCAACTTAAAAGTGGAAAGCATTTAATTATTTTAAACGATGCAAGAAGTGAAGTTGAAGTATGTGAAATTACTAGTTTTGATGAGAAAAACAAAGATGATTTACTAAGTATGACGAGAACTTGGCTAGCAGCTTATAATGATTCAGTGGGAGAGACAGTAGATGCCATAGAAAAAGCTATGAAAGAAGGATTTTTGTTAATAGCTAAACGAAATGGAGAAGAACAAGGTATTTGTATTGTTGTCAATATGGGATTTGAGACGTTTATTTCCACTTATCATTTAGCTTATATTGGTGTTAAGCCTGGTAATAAAGGGCGTGGTGTAGCATCAGAACTGATTCAACGTGCAATTGAATTGACAGATGGTAATTTGTCCCTTCACGTAGATCTTGATAATAAACGTGCAAAAAATCTTTATCGTAAGATGGGGTTTGACCATGTATATGACCGGATGATTTATAATCATCCAATGGAATAACCTAAAACGAGTAGAAACTACTGAAATTATTATTTCGGTAGTTTTTTTTTGCGTTAATGAATTATGTATTTCAATATTAATATTTTTATATAGTTATATATAATAGTACATTTATTTATTAGTATTATATGGCTAGATATTTAATTATTTTACAAGGGTTTCCAGCAGCCACAACATTGGCTGGAATATTTTTCGTAACTACGCTACCAGAACCTATTACACTATTATCCCCAATTATTACACCAGGATTTATTATAGCTCCACCACCAACCCATACATTGTTACCTATTGTTACAGCTTTTGTATAATCAGCATTTTTGGGTCTTAACTTAGGATCAAGTAGATGAGTTGCCGTAAATATACTTACATTAGGAGCAAATAATACATTATCTCCAATGGTTACAAGTCCATCATCCAAAACTAAAAAATTAAAATTGGCATAAAAATTTTCTCCAACTTCAATATTACTGCCATAATCACAATGAAATGGAGGCTCTAGTTCGAAATTTTCTCCTATTTTTCCAAATAGTTTTTTAATAATATTTATTCTTTCCATTATTTGTTCAGGGTCTGTATTATTATATAATTTTGTAAGATGCCTAGCTTTATTTCTGAGTATTATTAAACTTTGGTCATAGGCATTATATATTTCACCATTTAGCATCTTTTGTTTTTCACTCATTTTATACACTCCTTATTAAATACTATTTTTCATTATAAGTATAGCATAATGCTATAATCAACATGCTTAATCAGTTCATATAGATTAATATATGAAGTAAAGTGTTTAGAAGTGGAACCATGTGCTATTTGGATAAAGCCTAGAGTATATATGAGAATAACAAGGACGTATATCAAGAATTTAGAGATATAATTAAGAAAAAATAACATATACTAAATTGACACTATTAAAATCCACACAAAACCCCAGGTGTAAATATGCCATAAAATGGCTTGGGTTATATGGATAAGTATTGTTTAATTATGGACTAGATAACATAGCAGTGGAAAATAACGAGGGAAAAATTGTTGGTATGTTTTCACTAAAGCATATAAAAGATAGAGTTTAAAGTATGGATTAAATTAGAATAAGTCCAGTAAGTTAAAATTATTTTATAGGGATATAATAGGAATTAAGATAAAAATACATCTTAGTTCCTTTATTTTATTTGTTGCATATCTTCTTATTTTAGGTTAAGTTATGTTATGAGATGAGAATGAATTTTGAAAACTCAAAATATATATGAGGGATGTGTATTATGGATAAAAAGAGAAGTTTTATTGTTGTTGAAGGAATAGTTCAAGGTGTAGGCTTCCGTCCATTTGTATATAATCTAGCAAAGGATTTTGGGTTAAAAGGCTGGGTGAATAATAACTCTGAAGGAGTTTATATTGATGTTGAAGGATTTGAGGGAGATATAGATAAATTTTTACAATACCTTGAAAATAATCCGCCACCTCTTGCTCGAATAGAAAAAATAACTATAAAAGATGATAAAGTATTAAATTACTCCAATTTCGAAATTAAGGAAAGTGAAGTGAGTTTGGATAAAATCACTTTTATATCACCTGACATAGCTACTTGTAGTGAATGCTCAGAAGATATACTAAATTTTAATAATAGGAGACGAGGATATGCTTTTACAAATTGTACAAATTGTGGTCCAAGGTTTTCTATAATTAAAGAAGTGCCATACGATAGAGGCAGTACTACAATGAAAAAATTTAAAATGTGTAAGGAGTGTAATAGTGAATATTTGGACCCTTCAAATAGGAGATTTCATGCACAGCCAAATGCTTGCGTAGAATGCGGACCGGAGCTTTGGATAGAGGATTTTAAAGGGAATAAATTAGATGTAGAAGATCCTATAAGCTTTGCTCAAAATATGCTCAGTAAAGGAAAAATATTTGCAATAAAAGGCCTAGGTGGTTTTCATCTTGCTTGCGATGGACTGAATGAAACTTCCGTGTGTAACTTAAGGGAGAGGAAAAAAAGACCCTTTAAGCCCTTAGCAGTTATGATAAAAGATATAGAAACGGTTAATAAATATTGCAAAGTAAACCAGCTAGAAGAAAAAATATTAACTGGAATAAAAAAACCAATTGTTATTTTAAATCAAAAGGAAAGCTTTAATTTACCCCGAAATATTGCGCCTAATCAACATACAATGGGAGTAATGCTACCATATACACCTATACATATTTTATTGTTTTCTCGAAAACTTACTGTTCTTATTATGACTAGTGCAAATATTAATGGATTACCTATAGAATATAAGGATAGTTCTGCTAGAGAAGGTCTTTCTGGTATTGTGGATTATTTTCTAATGCATAATCGTGAAATACATGTGCCAGTTGATGATTCTGTATTAAAGATTGTAGATAAAAAGCAGACAATTATAAGGCGTGCTCGGGGATTTGTACCTGAACCTTTTAAAGCATCAAATATGAGGAATATCTTAGCTTGCGGTCCCAATATGAAAAATACTTTCTGTATAAGTAAAGAAGGATTTTTGTTTTTAAGCCAATTTAATGGTGATCTCCAAAATTTAGAAACCTATGAACACTATAAAAAAAATATAGAGCATTTTAAAAAAATATTTTCTTTTTCACCACAATTTATAGCACATGATATGCATCCGGGATATATGTCAACTAAGTATGCTTTAGAATATAATTTGACTAAAATTGCGGTGCAGCATCATCATGCTCACATAGTTAGTTGTATGTTTGAACATAATTTAGAGCAAAAGGTTATTGGAGTTTGTTTTGATGGAACTGGGTATGGTACTGATGGAAAAATATGGGGTGGAGAATTTTTAATTTGCGACCGCCTTGAATTTACAAGGGCAGCTCATCTTGATTATATAAAAATGCCAGGAGGAGATAAAGCTATTAAAGAACCATGGAGAATGGCAGTTTCTTATCTTTATAAATCTTTAGGTACACAAAAAAATAAAAAAGAAGTTGTTGATATGATTTTTGAATTATATGGTAAGAAGGGTATTGATTTAATTAATATCTTAAATTCAAATATTAATTGTACAGATACCTCCAGTATGGGGAGACTTTTTGACGCTATGGCAAATATAATTGGAATTTCGGATGTGATTACCTATGAGGGGCAGGCTTCCATTGAACTTGAAGCCATATCGGAAATGGATATTGAAGAATCATACACTTATAAGATTATAAAACAGGATATGTATATTATAGAGCCTTATGAAATAATTATTGAGGCAATAAACGACAGAAAAAAAGATGTATCAGCTGAAATTATTGCTTCGAAATTTCAAAATACTATTGTTAATTTAACTGTAAATATATGTGATTGCATTAGAGAAGACTCAGGTATAAATGTAGTTACACTGAGTGGAGGGGTTTTTCAAAATTCTTTTTTATTAGATAAAATATGTTGTAACCTCAGAAGGAATAATTTTGAAGTGTATACTCAAATGGACTTACCTTCTAATGATGGAGGGGTAGCAATTGGGCAGATAGTTGTAGCTAATGCAATAATTGAAAATAATTGATGAAATGTTGAACGAAATCTATAAATTAAATATACTATTTATAATAAAAAGACGGTAGCTTAAACTGCTATCTTTTTTTTATGCTTTTTTTTTAATAGAAAGGCGAAGATACCACAAAAATGAATACGACCTAAATGAACAAAATACGACAAATTAAGACAAAGATATTTAACCATTCTATACTAAAATAATTCTTTGAAAGACTTTAGTTAAGAATGAAAAAAGTAATTGAATAGAACTTAACAAAACTTAACAAAAATTAACATGAAAGACATTTTAACAACATATTTTGCGTGTATATTATTGATAAAGGAAAACCGTCGACAGTTTTTTTGAAACTTGAAGGAGGAATATTTATGAAAATAAGTAGAAGAGATTTTTTAAAGTGGTCTGTTGCGGCAGGAGTTGCTTTAAATATAGATTTTGATCTTGCAAATGTAAACACTGTTCTTGCTGCGGAAACAGATCCACCAATAATTTGGATTCAAGGTGCAGGCTGCTCTGGATGTACGATCTCCACTTTAAATGTAACTAATCCAACTACTATCGATGATGTACTCTTAAATAAAATAAGTATGAAATATAACAGCACAATTATGACTGCTTCAGGTGATCTTGCAATGCAAACCCTTGACCAAAGTGCTACTCAGTATAAGGGTCAATTTATACTTGTTATAGAGGGTGCAGTACCTACTGGTGCAAGCGGAAATTATTGTATAATTGGAGAGGTTAATGGAGTTCCATTAACAATGCAACAAGCTGTTTTGAAATATGGTCCAATGGCAAAATATGTAGTAGCTGCAGGAACTTGTGCTTCATTTGGTGGAGTTTCGGCAACAGGCGCAAACAGTACAGGATGCCAAAGTGCTAATACTATATTAACTGGGAAAACAACTAACCCTGTAGTAAATTTACCAGGTTGTCCTGTTCATCCTACTGTTTTGATTCAATCACTTTTGGATTTAATCTTAATTGGTAAGCCAGCAGTAGATACATACAACAGACCTACTAAATATTATGCTAACTCTGTACATGGTGCATGCCCAAGAAGAGACCATGGAGATGCCAGCCAAATAGGATCAGCAACTGGATGTTTCGAATCATTTGGATGCATGGGACCAGGTTGCCAAAATATATGTCCATCAATGAAATGGAATAATGGGCAAGCTTGGTGCATAGGTGTTAATTATCCTTGCATAGGATGTTCAAATCCTACATTCCCAACTAATCCATTATTAAGTAATCGCGATTAATTAATTTAAGAAAGGAAGGATAACATATGAGTACTATAGTATTAGATCCAATAACCAGACTTGAAGGACATTTAAAGGTTTCGGTAACTCTTGACGCTAACAATATTGTAACAGCTGCGGAGTCCACGGGTAATTTATTTAGAGACTTTGAAAACATGCTTATAGGCAGAGTACCAAAGGATGCGGCGTTCTTAACACAAAGAATTTGTGGAGTGTGCCCAGTATCCCATGCAATTGCATCCTCAAAGGCTGTTGAAGCTGCTTCAGGGTTTACTCCAAATTTACAAGCTCTTCTTTTAAGAGACCTTATACAAGGAGCTAACTTTATATCTAGTAACATATTACATTTCTATCAACTAGCATTAATGGATTACGTTCAGGGACCACAGGTTCATCCTTGGACTCCAGGGTACAGTCAGGATTTTAAGTTTAGTGCTACTGATAGCCAAACTTTAATAAATAATTATGTTACAGCGTTGTCAATACGACGAAAAGCATCTGAAATGGGAGCGATTTTTGGTGGTAAGCTTCCACATGTGGGTAACGTAGTTCCAGGAGGTGTAACTGCTCTTCCAACTTCAACAGACATAACAAATTTTAAAAATTATTTAAACACTATAACAAGCTTTATTACAAATACATATAAAAATGATGTTAACAAATTGGCTTCAACATATAGTGAGTATTACACTGTTGGTAAGGGATATGGTAATTTAATATCTTATGGAGTATTTGATACAAATGCATCTGGCAGTAAGCTATTCCCTGCTGGAACAGTAACGAGTGGTGTAGTTGGAGGCTTTAACGCTGCCAATATAAAAGAATACGTAGGACATTCCTGGTACTCGTCACCATCTGGCATCAACCCGGCAAGTGAGACAACAACTCCAAGTTTCGGGAAATCAGGAGCTTATACCTGGCTTAAAGCGCCAAGATACAATGGAACTCCATATGAAGCAGGAAGCCTAGCAAGAACTTGGATTAGTGGAGATTATAGAAATGGAGTTTCTGTAATGGATAGACACATGGCTAGATATACTGAAACAGCTAAGATAGCCGCTAATATGCAGACTTGGTTAAATCAAATAGTAGCTGGCGCAAGTGCTTTCACAAATATCGGGGCACCAATTTCAGGAAGTGGAATAGGCTTAACAGAGGCACCAAGAGGGGCCCTCGGACATTGGGTTTCTATTGCAACTTCAAAAATATCTAAATATCAGATAGTAACCCCAACTTGTTGGAATGCTTCACCGATGGATGATGCAGGAAGTGTAGGACCAATTGAAAAGGCTTTAATTGGAACTCATGTTGCAGATACTACGCAGCCTGTTGAACTTTTAAGGATAGTACACTCATTCGATCCATGCACAGGATGTTCAGTACATGTAATGTCCCCAGAAGGAATTGAAATGTCAAAATTTGTTGTACAACCTCTATGAATTTAATTATTAATGACATCTCAAAATGAATATATGACCTAAATGAACAATATATGACCTAAATGAACAAAATATGATTAATTCAGACAAAAAAAAATAACCGTGATACAATAAAAAAAATCAATTATTTGTTATAAGTTGAGATAATAATTAAATTAGATTTAATAAAACTTAACAAAACTTAACGCTAAAGTCGTTTTAACGACATATTTTGCGGGTATATTGGTAATAAAGGAAATTCGTCGACGGATTTTTAAAATTCAAGGAGGAATGTTTATGAAAATAAGTAGAAGAGATTTTTTAAAGTGGTCTGTTGCGGCAGGGGTTGCTTTAAATATAGAATTTGATCTTGCAAATGTAAACACTGTTCTGGCTGCAGAAACAGACCCACCAATAATTTGGCTTCAAGGTGCAGGTTGCTCAGGATGTACAGTATCAACTTTAAATGTTACAAATCCGGCCACTATTGATAATGTGCTATTGAATAAAGTAAGTATGAAATATAATAACACAATAATGGCATCATCAGGTTCTAATGCTATGCAAGACTTAGAACAAAGTGCCACTAAATATAAGGGCCAATTTATACTTGTTATAGAGGGTGCAGTACCTACTGGTGCAAGCGGAAACTATTGCATAATTGGAGAGAGTAATGGAGTTCCATTAACAATGCAACAAGCTGTTTTAAAATATGGTCCAATGGCAAAATATGTTGTAGCTGCAGGAACTTGTGCTTCTTTTGGAGGAGTATCAGCTGCGGGTATAAATGAAACAGGTTGCTCAAGTGTTAAAACAATATTAGCTGGAAAAACAACTAACCCTGTAGTAAATTTAGCGGGTTGTCCTGTGCATCCTACTGTTATGATTCAATCACTGCTTGATCTAATTTTAATTGGTAAGCCATCAGTAGATTCATACAACAGACCTACTAAGTATTTCAATAAATCTGTACATGAGACCTGCCCAAGAAGAGAGCACGGGGATGCAAATCAAATAGGAGCGACAACTGGTTGTTTCGAAGAATTTGGATGTATGGGTAAAGATTGCAAAAATGTATGTGTTTCAATGAAATGGAATAATGGACAAGCTTGGTGTATAGGGGTTAATTATCCTTGTATAGGATGTTCAGATCCTACCTTCCCAAGTAATCCATTATTAAACGGTGATGATTAATTTATATAAGAAAGGGATGAGAAGATATGAGTACAATAGTATTAGATCCAATAACAAGATTAGAAGGTCATTTAAAAATTTCAGTAACTCTAGATACAACGAATAATGTAACTGCGGCGGAGGCAACTGGTAACCTTTATAGGGGTTTTGAAAACATGTTAGTTGGGAGGCCGCCAAGTGATGCAGCTTTTTTAACACAGAGAATTTGTGGGGTGTGTCCAGTATCTCATGCCATAGCATCTTCAAAGGCTACAGAACAAGCGGCAAAATTTACTCCAACACTTCAAGGATTATTATTAAGAGATCTTATCCAAGGAGCTAATTTTATATCTAGTAACATATTACACTTTTATCAACTTGCATTACTTGACTATATACAAGGACCGCAAATGCACCCATGGACTCCTGGTTATTCACAGGATTTCAGATTTAATGCTGCTGATAGCCAAACATTAATGAATAATTATGTAGCAGCACTATCCATAAGGAGACAAGCTCAAGAAATGGGAGCAATTTTTGGAGGGAAACTTCCTCATGTTGGGAATATAGTACCAGGTGGAGTTACAGCAAATCCTACAACAACTGAAATAGCTAACTTCAAAAAATATTTAGCTACCATTACTACATTTATACAAACTGCATATAAAACAGATGTAAACAAATTAGCAACTGCTTATAGCGATTATTATAAAATTGGTAAAGGATATGGAAACTTAATATCTTATGGAGTATTTGATACAAATGCTGCTGGAGCTAAGTTATTTCCTGCTGGAACAGTAACTGGCGGTGTAGTTGGAAGCTTTGCTGCCACCAATATTAAAGAATATGTAGGACATTCTTGGTATTCATCAGCATCTGGCAGTAACCCAGCAAGTGGGGCAACAACTCCTAAATACGGAAAAGCAGGCGCATATACTTGGCTTAAGGCACCGAGATATAATGCTGTAGCTTATGAAGCAGGAAGTCTTGCTAGAACTTGGATAAGTGGAGATTATAGAAAAGGAATTTCTGTAATGGATAGACACTTAGCTAGATACACTGAAACTAGTAAGATAGCTACTAATATGTCAACTTGGATTAGCCAAGTTAAGGTTGGAGTGTCTGGATATACTAAGTTAGTGGCGCCAGCTACAGGAACAGGAATAGGTTTAACAGAAGCGCCAAGAGGAGCTCTTGGACATTGGGTTTCTGTTGCAAGTTCAAAAATCTCTAAATATCAGATAGTTACTCCAACTTGCTGGAATGCATCACCAATGGATGATGCAGGAAAAGTAGGACCTATTGAAAAGGCTTTAATTGGAACTCATGTTGCAAATAATGCACAGCCAGTGGAACTTTTAAGAATAGTACATTCCTTCGACCCATGCACAGGATGTTCAGTACATGTAATGTCCCCAGAAGGAATTGAAATGTCAAACTTTGTTGTACAACCACTTTGATTTTAAATATTAAGGACACGGTCATCATCGGTATAGGTAATATTTTACTTCAAGATGATGGCGTGGGAGTACATGTGATAAAACAACTAGAAAATGAAATGCTTCCATCTACTATTGAATTAGTAGATGGTGGTACTTCCACACTGGATATGCTGGGTTTCTTCCTTGATTTCAAAAAAGTTATAGTTGTAGATTGCCTAAGGGCAGGTTTAAAACCTGGTACAATATACAAAATAAAACCAGAAGATATTATGAATTATAAAAAAGAAAATCTCTCCATACATGATGTCCAAATATTGGACGTTGTAAAAATGGCAAATATGATGAACAAATACCCTGAGGTGATTATATTTGGAATTGAGCCAGAGAAAATAGATCTAGATTTAGAAATGACACAAACAATGATTTCTAAGATTCCAGAGATAGTTTTAAATATAAAAAAGGAATTGAAAATTAAATAGGAGATAAATATGCATGAAGTTTCTATAATTCAAAATGTTGTTAAAATAGTTTCAGAGAAAGCAATTGAAAACAAATTCACTAAAGTTAACAAAGTATCGTTAAAAATAGGGGAGTTATCTGGTGTTATGCCAGAATCCCTAAATTTTGCTTTCAAAAGTAGCATAATAGATACAATACTTGAAGGCTCAACTTTAGAAATAGAAAAAGTAAAGGCAATAGCTGAATGCAAAGATTGCGAACAAGAATTCCCAATTGATCATTTTAATAAAATCTGTCCATGTTGTAATAAATTTTGTTCTAGTATTATTAGTGGATATGAGCTTTATGTAAATACAATAGAAGGAGATTAAAATATGAGCGAAATAAAGGTAGTTACGAACATTCTTCAAACAAATGATGAGATAACTTCTAAAAATAAAAAATTACTAGATGAAAAAGGTATTTATGTAATAAATCTAATGAGTTCACCTGGTTCAGGTAAGACTTCATTACTTGAGCGAATAATAGCCAAACTTAAAAATGATGTAAATATTGCTGTAATTGAAGGAGATATTTATACCACTAAAGATGCGCAGAGAATAGAGGCTCAGGGGGTTCCAGTAATTCAAATTAACACTGGAGGAGCGTGTCACCTTGATGCAGAAATGATAAGGGGTGCAATGAATGCATTAACTCTTGATAAACTTGATTTGCTTGTAATAGAAAATGTAGGTAATCTAGTTTGTCCAGCAGAATTTGAAATTGGTGAAGATATAAAAATTGCAGTTTTGAGTACCACAGAAGGAAATGACAAACCTTTAAAATATCCACTTATGTTTGAAAAAAGTGGTGCAGTTATTTTAAACAAACTAGATATAATAGAATTTACTGATTTTGACAAAGAAGAATTCTACAGAGATATAAAATCACTAAATGCTAATGCAGATACCTTTGAAACATCCTGTGTTAAAAATCAAGGAATTGACGAAATATGTTCATGGTTAATGAGTAAAATACAAAATAAAAAATTAGAAGTTAAATAAGAGGAGGAGTTTAATTATGCCAAGAATAGGTTTTCCAGAGTTAATGATAATACTAGTTATTGCACTGATAGTTTTTGGACCAGGAAAGTTACCGTCCCTGGGTAAGTCAGTTGGTGAAACAATAAAGGAATTTAAAAAAGCTTCATCTGAGCTAATGAATGAAAACAAGGCAGAAGCTAAAGCAGATACTGAGGCAGAAACCAAAGCAGAAGTTAAGACAGAAGAAACTAAAAAAGAGGAAATAAAATAATTTTTAGGGAGTAAAACTATGATTAAGAGTGAACTAATTGTTCAGGTTGCCCATTGGCTTGAGAAATCTAGAAAAATTATCATTTGGATAATTATAATTATTGTTGCGGCAGCCTCTCTTGTATATTTAGAATCAAATTTGTTAATTAATATACTTGCAAAACCACTGAATGGAATCCAATTACATTTTATGACTCCTTCAGAAGGATTTATGGCAAAGATGAGGGTTTCTTTCTTAGGAGGACTGGTATTAGCTTCACCAATGGTTATTTTTTTAATAATACGAGCAACTGGCCCTATCTTAACAAAAAAAATTAAAAGACTTTTGATATTTGTTATTGTGCCTTTATCTTTTGTACTTTTCCTTTCAGGAATGTGTTTTGGATATATGCTAGTTCTACCTACTACAATAAAATTTCTTATGGATACTAGTGATGGGTTTATGAAACCCATCCTTTCTGCAAATGAATACTTTTCTTTCATAGGATCATTACTCTTTTGTGTAGGAGTAATATTTGAACTTCCCCTAGTGCTTATAGCATTATCTAGAATTGGAATTATTAATTCTAAGATGCTAAAAAATAAAAGGAAGATAGCAATTTTGGTATCCACAGTAATTGCAGCTATAATAACACCATCTTCAGACGCTTTTACTTTAATAATTGTAACTTTGCCAGTTATAGTTCTTTATGAAATAAGTATTTGGTCCATATTCTTACTTGAAAAAAAGGATAAACGAAGAAAAAGTAAAGAGCTTTCAAAACAAATATAGTACAAACTTTATGAGGTGAGGATATGGCAGCAAATGAAATGTCTGTAGTAGATCATTTACATGAATTAAGAAAAAGAATAATAATATGTGTTATCGGTATTTCTTCTGTTGCTTTTCTTATTTATGATAGGGCTTATTATTTAATTAATATACTTATGAAACCTATAGCGAAGTTTAATTTAAGTTTAGTTTATTTTAGCTTAACAGAAGGTTTTGTTACAAGACTTGAAGTGTCATTTATAGCCGCTCTAATTGTAACTAGCCCTATTATAATATACGAAATATTGGCATTTGTAAGAGTTGGTTTAACAAAGGGAGAAAAAAATTTTATATATAAGAATGCATTTATTCTCTCCAGTTTGTTTATACTTGGTGTAGTTTTTGGATACACAATGATATTGCCGCATTCACTTAGATTTTTAATTTCCTATGGGAGCACATACTTGAAACCAGTACTAAATGGCAGTATCTATTTTAATTTCATAGGAATTTTTTGTCTTTATACGGGTATTATGTTTCTAATACCATATGTATTAGTTATATTAGGGAAGCTATCTCTCATAAGTTCAAAGATTTTGAGGAAAAAACAGATTCCAGTTGTATTAGGAGTGATAGTGGTAGAGGGCGTGCTATTACCATCAGTGGATTTTCTTACATTTGCTATGGTGGCGGCTCCTGTTTTATTAATGTATGAAGTGTGTATCTGGATAATATATTTAAATGAAAGAAGAAAAAGGAGGAAAGAAAATGTGTCTAGCAATTCCAGGAAAGGTTTTAAGTTTAGACGGAAATAAAGGTACTGTAGAGATTGGAAATATGAGAAGAGAAGTATTTATGCATCTGGTGCCAGAGGCAACTGTTAATGAATATGTACTTGTACATGCAGGTTGCGCAATTCAAATGATAGATGAAGAGGAAGCAAAAATAACCTTAGATATTTTAAAGGAGATTGCCCAAAATGAAATTTGTTGATGAATTTAGAAACAATGAATATTCCAAAAAACTAGCTGAAAAGCTAAATAATATTTCTAATGAAAAAATAAACATTATGGAGGTTTGTGGTACTCATACTATGGCTATATTCAGATATGGTATTAGGGATGTTCTTCCTCCAAATATAAATCTGATATCCGGTCCGGGTTGTCCTGTTTGCGTCACACCACAAAGCTATATAGATACCGCAATAACACTTTCTGAAAAGGTGGATGTAATTATTGCAACCTTTGGAGATATGATGAAAGTTCCCGGAAAAAAAGGGTCACTAAGTGTGAAAAAGGCAGAAGGTGCAGATGTAAGAATAGTATATTCTCCAATGGATTGCCTTGAAATGGCTTCACAAAACCCTTGTAAAAAGATAGTGTTTTTGTCAGTGGGTTTTGAAACTACGGCTCCTATGGCCGCTATCACTATTATGGAGGCTAAGAAAAACAATATAAGCAATTTATTTTTCTTTACGGCCCATAAAATTGTTCCACCAGCTATGGAGGCACTAGTTCAAGATAAGGAATTGAAAATAGATGGTTTTTTATTACCTGGGCATGTTTGTGCAATTACAGGTACGAAAACCTATGAATTTCTAAGCGAGGATTATAATATTCCTGGAGTAGTTACAGGGTTCGAGCCTATAGATATACTTCAAGGTTTAAATACATTAGTAAGCTTAATAAGCAAAAGGGATTATAGGATTGAGAATGAATATAAAAGAATAGTTAAAACTGAGGGTAACCCTATTGCCTTAGAATATTTAAATAGTGTTTTCAATATTGTGGATAGTAGTTGGCGAGGAATTGGTATAATACCTAAAAGTGGTTTGGAATTTAATAGTAAGTATGAAGATTTTGATGCGCTTAAGCATTTTAAAATAAATTACGAAGAATATGATGGTAGTCCTGGCTGCAAATGTGGAGAAATACTTAAGGGGAAAATTAAGCCAACGGATTGTCCACTTTTCAAAAAGCTCTGCAGCCCAGAAAATCCAGTTGGTTCTTGCATGGTTTCATCAGAAGGTACCTGTGCAGCCTATTATAGATACCATAAAGAAACTAAATAACGGGAGGCGTAACAAGTGATAATTGTTATGTGCTTACAAGGAATAAAGGAGGGCTTTCAATGAAAGGCAAGATAACGCTAAGTCACGGAAGTGGCGGGGTACAAACTAATAAATTGATTAATGAAGTATTTTTTAATTATTTCAATAATGATATTTTAAACCAAATGAATGATGCAGCTCAAATAGATATCGATTTTACGAAACTTGCTTTTACTACGGATTCTTTTGTAGTAAATCCGATATTTTTTAATGGTGGCAATATTGGTAAATTAGCAGTTTGCGGTACTGTAAATGATTTGGCTGTAAGTGGAGCAAAACCGCTTTACCTAACAAGTGCCTTTATTATAGAAGAGGGCTTCTCTATTGAAAAGTTAGAAGAAATTGTGAAGTCTATGGCAGAAGAAGCCAGGATTGCAGGTGTAAAAATTGTGGCTGGAGATACAAAGGTTGTGGAAAAAGGAAATGTGGATGGGATTTATATTAACACTTCTGGCATTGGTAAGATATATGAAAATGTTAATATTAATTGTGCCAATGCAAGAGCTGGGGACGTAGTGATAATAAATGGAACATTAGGAGACCATGGAATGACAATCATGTGTGAAAGAAATAAACTTGGCCTGGAAGGAAATTTAAAAAGTGATTGTGCCTGTCTGAATTCCTTAGTAGATACAATGCTTGAAGCGTATGATGGAATCCATGTTATTCGTGATGCTACAAGAGGTGGTATAGCAGCGGTGCTTAATGAAATCAGTGAGTTTAGCAATGTAACTATAGCTCTCGATGAAAATGCTATACCATTAAAAGAAGAGGTAAAAGGTGCCACTGAAATGCTGGGACTCGATCCATTATATATTGCTAACGAAGGGAAACTTTGTGCTTTTGTACCAGAAGCCTACGCTAAAAAAGTACTTAATGCAATGCAAAATCACCCACTTGGTTCTGAGGCAGCAATTATAGGAAAAGTTACTGGGGAATTGGGGCAAAAAGTTTATTTAAACACAGTAGTAGGTGGAAAAAGACTTGTCGATATGCCATCTGGAATTCAGCTTCCAAGAATCTGTTAAATTTTGTATAGTAAAGGTAGATTCTCATCTATCTTTTTCAATTTTAAAAAGACGTAAGACCTAAGAGTAATTAAAGGAGCTGATATTATGCACATGGCGGATGCCTTGATTTCTCCAGTTGTAGGTGGAATTATGTTGGCTGCTACGGTTGGAGTGGCATCTTATTCAATTAAAAAAATCCAAAATGATATGGATGAAAAGAAAATTCCACTAATGGGTGTAATGGGGGCTTTTATTTTTGCAGCGCAGATGATCAATTTCTCAATACCGGGTACTGGTTCAAGTGGGCACCTTGGAGGAGGAATGATACTTGCAATATTACTAGGTCCTTATGCTGGTTTTTTAACAATGGCTTCTATATTGCTAATTCAAGCATTATTCTTTGGAGATGGGGGATTACTTGCTTATGGATGTAATGTATTTAATCTTGGATTTTATACTTGCTTTATAGCATACCCTTTGATTTATAAATGGGTTACGCGTAAAGGTGTAACTTCAAAGCGGATTTTTGGAGCATCAATGTCTTCAGCCGTGATTGGTCTCCAAATGGGAGCTATTAGTGTTGTACTTGAGACTGTTTTATCAGGAAAAACTGAATTGCCTTTTGGAACATTCGTCCTTATGATGCAACCAATACACCTTGCCATAGGGCTCGTTGAAGGGTTTGTAACTGCAACAATTGTTACTTTCATATGGAGATCTAGACCTGAAATCATTGAAAAAGCAGCTACTTTAGAACCTCTTGGCAATATATCTATTAAAAGAGTACTTACAAGTATTCTAATAGCAGTAGTTGTAATTGGTGGTGCTCTTTCGTGGTTTGCATCCTCAAATCCTGATGGTTTGGAATGGTCATTGGAAAAAACTTCAGGTAATGCAAAAATTAAAACTCCAGATGGAATTCATAAAACGTTATTGTTAATACAAAATAAGACAGCATTTTTACCAAAATACGATTTTAGGCCAAAGGTCGGTGAAAATAAAGAAGAACTAGCAGCACAAGCAAAAAATTCAGGACCTACTATTAATGGTGGAAAAAGTGTTTCGGGTATAGTTGGAGGAATATTGACGCTTGCATTGACAGCATTTACGGGATTTAGTATCAGTGTGTTTAAAAGGAAGAAAAGAAAAGTTAATGCTTGAGTAAGTCAAGGGTGGTGGAGTACCCTAATTTTATAATAAGGATTTGATTGTATATGACAAATGTTATAAATTCACTATATAATATGAGGCTACTTGATGATCTTGCACGGAAAGAAACTTCAATACATAAGCTTCATCCCCTTGTAAAGCTAATAACCACAGTAGTTTATTTAAGTGTAGTTGTATCATTTGGAAGATATGAAATTGGTAGTCTTTTGCCATTTGTTTTTTATCCTATGCTTATTATTGTATTAGCAGAGTTGCCGGCTACTCCTATTCTCAAAAGGATATTGCTTGTTGAACCTCTCATCATTGGAATTGGAATATTAAATCCATTGTTTGATCAGCATACAGTACTTTTTTTCGGAATGGTTATTTCAAGAGGATGGGTTACATTTCTATCTATTTTTATAAAATGTGGTTTAACAGTGGCAGCTAGTATTTTGTTAATTGCAACTACAGGAATGGAACGGCTAGCTATAGCACTACGGATGATTAAAATTCCTAAGATTTTTGTCTTACAGCTATTATTAACATACCGGTATATAACTGTTCTGATAGAAGAGATTTATGGGATGACCAGGGCATATTCATTGAGGTCACCTGGGCAAAAGGGTATACATATAAGAGTTTGGGGTTCTTTTGCAGGACAGTTAATACTTAGGACATTTGACAGGGCTCAATGGGTGTATCAGTCTATGAGTTTGAGAGGATTTACAGGTGAGTATAATACAGGAGATGTTCCAAAAGTAAAATTCAAGGATATTGTTTATTTAGTAGCATGGAGTTTATTTTTTATTATAGCGAGAATTTTCAATATACCTATGTTAATAGGTTTATTGGTAACAGGGGTGATTAAATAGATGAGTCATCATAAACTTGAGGTAAGAAATCTGCATTTTTCGTATCCAGATGGATATGTTGCAGTAAAGAATATATCATTTACCATCCACCATGGAGAATCTGTGGGAATAATTGGTGCCAATGGTGCTGGGAAGTCTACGTTACTAATGCTACTTATGGGTGTTATCTTTCCGGATAATGGAGAAGTTCTAGTAGGTGATGTCATTGTAACTAAAAAGACATTACCTATGATACGTCAGAGGTTAGGAATGGTGTTCCAAAATCCTGATGATCAGTTGTTCATGACAACTGTTTATGATGATGTCGCCTTTGGTCCACGAAATTACAAGCTTTCAGAAAAAGATGTTGAAGGTCGAGTAGCAAAGGCTTTGGAATTGGTGGGAATAGCCCACTTAAAAGACAGAGCACCCTTTAAACTATCAGGTGGAGAAAAGCGGTCTGCAGCAATTGCAACAATTCTAGCAATGCAACCTGATGTATTGATAATGGATGAACCAACATCGGCATTAGACCCTAAATCAAGGCGAAGAGTAATGAGTTTATTAAAAAGCTTCGAACACACGAAAATAATAACCAGTCACGATTTGGACATGATGTTTGAGACCTGTAAGAGGATTATTGTGATAAAAGAAGGTGAAGTTGCCGCAGATGGAACTACAGCGGAGATTTTGACCAATGTGGAATTGTTAGAGAG
>Ga0209123_1001875_pt1 | contig 19293 bp, 19 predicted proteins | sample BarGraIncu00431A_FD_184500 | JGI IMG/M metagenome (GOLD analysis project Ga0209123, IMG submission 184500) | Arctic peat soil microbial communities from Barrow, Alaska, USA - Barrow Graham LP Incubations 004-31A (SPAdes) (version 2) | ecosystem: Environmental > Terrestrial > Soil > Wetlands >... | reverse complement strand
CCTGACGTTTTACACTACTCATCGTGTTGTGATTTATATAGTCGCAAAAGACAATAACTCTCTGTATATTCTTTGGAACAACCTTATTGAAAGATGATTTATTTCGGCCACTCCAATGAATTATTTCATCTACACCGACGCGTCTGAGCATTAACGGTATATTACCAAGACGATCTGCACCGACAACTAAAACCTTCATGAATCATGCCTCCTCATCTCTAAAATTATGTTCCTCAGAATTACTTGAGTGTAATTGATGCACGACTAATGTATCAAACGCCAAATACCTTTATTTCCGATATGTTTAATATGGATTAATTTATTTGTTTTATTTTACTGCGCCTTCTTCCAAAAGTCAATAGGAAATCTTAGCCACTTTAATTTTCTCATCGCATACTTACCAGCCACGCTCCTGCATACGAGCTGAAGCTGGAATAGTTGAGATTTCTAACCCCGCCATCGCGCTACCTAACCCCTGGGAAATGTCTGCCAAGGTCTGGGGATCACGATAATGTGTAACGGCATTAACGATTGCTTTGGCCATTAATGCAGGATTTTGAGACTTAAAGATACCTGAGCCAACAAAAACCCCATCTGCACCAAGCAGCATCATTAGGGCTGCATCGGCAGGCGTAGCCACACCGCCCGCGGCAAAATTCACAACTGGCAACTTACCTGTTTTAGCAACTTCAATCACTAAATCATAAGGAGCCCCCAATTCTTTGGCCACTGTCATGAGTTCTTCCTTGGGTAGCAACCTTAATCTCCTAACCTCACCTAAAACTGCGCGCAAGTGGGTAACCGCCTCCACAATGTTACCGGTACCTGGTTCACCTTTAGTACGGATCATGGCGGCGCCCTCACCAATCCGACGTAGAGCCTCACCTAGATTACGAGCGCCACATACAAAAGGGACCTTAAAATCATGCTTGTTAATATGAAAAGAGTTATCAGCAGGCGTTAAAACTTCGCTCTCATCAATATAATCAGCCCCTAGCGCTTGTAAAATCTGAGCTTCTACAATGTGTCCAATGCGTGCTTTTGCCATCACTGGAATCGTGACGGCTTCCATAATTTTTCTGATTATATTTGGATCAGCCATCCGAGCTACGCCACCTGCAGCGCGAATATCTGATGGAACTCTTTCCAGGGCCATGACCGCACAGGCTCCTGCTTCTTCGGCAATTATAGCCTGTTCTGCCGTCGTGACATCCATTATAACGCCACCTTTGAGCATTTCAGCCAAGCCTTTTTTCAAAATCCAAGTCCCATTATCTGTCATTATATTTAGATACTCCCCTCAATATTAAGCTTCATTATTGGCTCATTTGGTTTTTGTAATTAAAGAGGCCAGGGTAGTTCTCTCAAACTTTCCTCTGGCCATCTTTAGTATAGACTAGTCAAGAAATGAGATTTAATTATTGCTGGCTAGCTTTAAGGCCTTGTTCCAAATCTGCAATTATATCCACCAGATCCTCAATTCCAACAGACAACCTCACCAGATCTTCGGTAACCCCACTACTGACTTGTTCTTCTGGGCTCAGTTGAAGATGCGTTGTACTAGCAGGATGGATGATCAACGATTTGGCGTCCCCTACATTGGCGAGGAGGGAGAACAATTTAACGTTATTGATGAGCTTACGACCGGCTTCTCCACCACCTTTAATCCCAAACGTAAGAATGGCACCGAAACCATTATGTAAATATTTTTTGGCCGATGCATGGGAAGGATGAGAAGCCAGACCAGGATAATTCACCCAGGTAACGGCAGGATGTTTTTCCAGGAAAAGGGCCACTGCCAGCCCATTCTCACTGTGTCGTTGTACACGGAGGTGAAGGGTTTCAAGCCCTTGCAGGAACAAGAAAGCGTTAAATGGGCTTAATGATGGTCCAATATCTCTTAACAATTGCACCCTAGCTTTAATAATGTAGGCTAGGTTGCCAAAAGCCTCAGTATAAACTACCCCATCATAACTAGAGTCAGGCGCTGTAAATTCAGGGAAATTGCCGTTGGCCCAGTTAAAGTTTCCCGAGTCCACAATGACGCCTCCGATTGATGTACCGTGTCCTCCGATAAACTTGGTCGCGGAATGAACCACGATATCGGCGCCATACTCAAAGGGACGACTAAGATACGGACTTGCAAAGGTATTGTCAATAATAAGCGGGATGCCGGCTTCATGAGCAATGGCTGAGATCGCTTCCAAATCGGGCACATCAAGTTTGGGGTTTCCAATGATTTCCGCATATAAGGCTTTAGTTTTCGGAGTAATCGCTTTGCGGAAATTCTCCGGATCAGATGGATCAACAAATTTCACTGTGATGCCCATTTTAGGAAGAGTTTGATTGAACAAATTATAGGTGCCGCCATACAGGCTGATGGCTGACACGATCTCATCACCGGAACGGGCGATGTTTAAAATCGAGAGGGTTATCGCTGATGCGCCTGATGCAGTAGCTAAAGCCGCTACGCCACCCTCTAGTGCTGCAATTCTCTTCTCGAAGACATCCCAGGTTGGGTTTCCAATCCTAGTATATATGTTGCCGAACTCCTTTAAGCCGAAGAGGTTGGCTGCGTGCTTAGCATCGTTGAACACATATGAAGAGGTTTGATAAATAGGGACCGCTCTGGAATTGGTCGCTGAATCAACTTCCTGACCTGCATGCACTGCTAGGGTACCGAAACTATAGGTTTTTTCACTCATGTTTTCATCCTCCTAAATTCATATTTATTTTTGTGTAAACCTCTGTCTCCAAGGAAAGCTAAAGACATGTAAGTAGGATTCTCGTTTTCGGTGGATTCCCTAGTATTCGAGTAGGTTTAGTAGTATTTTAATCCCATGTGCTTATTTTGTCAATACGATAAAGTAAATTTAATCCAGATGGCTTTGCCATAGCTCCGGTCCCAATACACGCCCGTTACATAAGCAACCTAAAGCACTACAATATCTGCATTCACAGTGATTGTTATCTTGAATATAATTCATTACTTTCCCCCTCCAATTCTTTTACCTGTAAGTATTAAGTACTATGTCATAGATATCCTCAATCGCTCTTAACCCTCCATTGTATCCTGCATAACCGCAGTTAAGGACTAACCTGTAGTTTACGGGAACACTTATGATCAATAGATCCGCGTTAATCTCCTTTGCCAGGTCTCTTTCCCAACCGCTGCCCAGGATCAGCGAACGGTTCTTATTGTGATTGGCCCGAATCTCCTCTTGGATTTTACCCCCATCTATACAAAAGGTCACATCCACAGAGCGTAGCTCAGAGATATTCCTGAATTGTTCTCTGATTGCTTCCTGGTAGATCTCTGGAGTATCCTCGATAATATATTGCCCCGCCGGAAGTATACCTAGTTCATTCAATAGGTACTTGGCAAACCCGATGGCGTAGGTAGCGTCCAGGATTGTATAGAACGTGCGGGGTAATCCATAGCGAAATTCCAGCATAAAATCTGCGGTGCGTTCGATAAAGGAATAGAACTTCTCTTCTTCGTTGGTAATAAAGGTCTCGGCCTTCGTCTCATCCAACTTTCCAAAATCGACCACATTTCTGAGGAACTTGGATGTCTCAAGTCCCCCAATTGGAAGGTAGGGGAAATGAAAGTAAGGTGTCTCATATTTTTCTTGCAAATGTTTTACAATCTCCAGCCCAGGCCAAGCCGATATAACAATATTAAACTGCGCCCGGGGTATGGTCAGCCACTCTTGTATCCCGCCGGAATCTGTTCCAAACAGAACATTCACCGTCAATCCAATGCCCTCCAAAATACGTTTCAGCTCAACAAGATTGCCATTCCAGTAGGGATCTTGATAGGGAATAGTTGCAAAAACATTGATAAGTCCTGATATTTTCTCTTCCTTCTGTTTCGCATATTTATCCACGTATTGGTCTATAATGGCTTTAACGACCTCATCATGACTAACATAGTTGTTACTCTTAAATCCCCCAGTTTCTACATAGACTAACGGTTTCCCTGAATTTTGAAAGCCCTTGGTGACTTGGCCCACATCATCTCCAACCATATCAGAAGTGCAACCTGTGAGCACCACATATAGATCAGCATCAATTACCTTCAGTGAGCCGGCAATAACCCCACGGAGCTTATCTTCACCCCCAAAAACGATCTCCGTTTCGCTAGAATTCGTGCAAGGAATGGTATTGCCACCTGCATAGCCTTCACCCTGTCCAATAAGTGCACATATCTTATCACTGCAGCCTGGTCCAGCATGCACAATGGGAACCGCCCGTTTGATCGCAACAACTGTTTGTTGCGCACCCAGTGCACAAGAATATCTGGGCTGCTCAATAAACTTTGACATGTTTATCACCTCCCAAAAACGTGTATGGATCTTGTTCAAGCCACCACTTGGTGTACGGCATCGTGCTGTGTTTTGCTAAATTAGTTACAAACTCTGTATTATCAAGAGTCTCCAAGATACGCTCCGCATAATTAAGAAGTCCCTGATAAGCAAATCCGAAATGTTCATCCCCTATCAATAGGGTTGGAATACCAAGTTTAGCGCCCCAAAGGGTCATCCCGCCATGGCGGGCAATCATGATATCTGGACGAACGCGATTTAAAATATTGACTAACTCATAAGCTTGCTTGTTACAAACATTAAAGTTGGGGACGTCGCCGTAGGTCTTGACAGCATGATCCAACATATCCGATCCTGGATCTTCATTATCGTAAACCGGGTCATGGTGAAAAATTGCTGCCCCTTGAACCTCTAGTCCAAGTTCTCGAAGCAAGGCGATTAAAGCATGACCATGTGCCGCTCCCGCTGTGATATAGCACGTCTTACCCTTCAGCTTGGCACGATATTCCTCGAGCTTTGGAACGATTCTTTCTTTTTCCGCTTTTATTATTTCTTCTACTTCTGTTTGCTTAGTAAGAACCTTGCCCAATTCCCTCAGCCAGGCATCCGTTCCTTTTATTCCATAAGCCAAAGGTGCCTTAATTTCTGGAACACCGTAAATTTGTTCCAGAGCTGCACCAAGATAAGTCCCTAACGTTGGACATATCTGGATAGTCGCTGCAGCCTCAGAGATTTTTTCCAGTTGTTTGACCGTGGAGAAGGGTACGATATAATCTGGCTCATAGCCAAGCTTAGCTAACAGCTCGGTAAATATATCACTGCCCCAGAAATTGATAATATTGACCTTATTTGTCTTCTTCTCAGGCGGTTTGACGATTTTTCTAACGATGGAATGATACGCTGAGTCAAATCCGGTTGTCCATATTTTGGATTTAAAGCCTTCACAAAAGCAAGCAACAATAGGGATTCCAAGTTCTTTTGTCAGCTTGTCCGTTACGCCCTCCACATCATCTCCCATAATACCAGAGGCGCAAGATGTCGTGACAAAGATAGCCTTAGGATGAACTCGTTCATAGGCTGCGCAGATGGTCTCCTCTAACTTCTTGATCGCACCGAAAATAGTATCCTTTTCTTCTATATTTGTACTGAAATATCGTCCGATGGCCGATGGTAGTTTTCTCTCCATCTGTCCCACACGATAGACAAAATTAAAAACAAAGAAATCTCCTGCGCATCCAACCGGTCCATGGTTGATGATGACCGCATCTTGAATCATGGACAGCTGGCAAAAGGCTTTCCCTGAACTGCAACCCATACACTGGCTGAAGGTACGAGAGCAGTCATGTAAATTTCCTGATCTACCACACTGTACAAGCTGCCCTGCAGTACCTTCAAAGCCAGTAATTGATCCTAGACGTAATTCTCGGATCATAACTTCTGGCGCTTCAATATTGATTGTACTCATGGAGTACCCCTCTCTTTTAAATACTTAGTAGCCTCAGTTTCACTGAGCAGTTCATCCATTTCATCATCGATGTCCATAAGTGTAATTACCCATTTCGCACGGTTACCTTTGTATTCCGCAATGTTTGTTAAAACTTGATCACGTTCTTTTAGTAAAATTTCTTTACGTTCAATAAGCATCGTTCTTATTGCCCTCCTCTCTTACATTGGGTGGAAGTTGTCTGCTGAAAAAGGCTAGTCCCTAACTCTCATAAGGGACTAGCCTCTAGTTTCCTAGTTAGCCATATTAATCACTAATATAATAGGTCTTATTGACTAATTCAACACACTCTTTATTGTTCCTGAAATAGGGCTGTACTTAAATACCGTTCACCCGTATCAGGCAAAATTGCGACGATTAACTTACCTTTGTTTTCTGGACGTTTGGCGAGCTGTAAGGCTGCAAAAACAACAGCACCGGAGGAAATTCCCACCAGTAATCCTTCTTGCTTCGCTAACTGTCGCCCGGTTTCAAGCGCTTCCTCATTTTTCACTCTATAAACCTCATCGATTATACCAAGGTTGAGCACGTCCGGTAAAAAACCAGCACCGATACCTTGAATCTTGTGTGGCCCTGGCTGACCTCCAGACAGTACAGGAGAATCGAAAGGTTCCACAGCAACCAATTTAATACCAGGCTTGTGTTTTTTGAGGACTTCACCCACGCCGGTAATGGTGCCACCCGTTCCCACCCCACTTACAAATAGATCTACTTGGCCGTCGGTATCTTCCCAAATTTCTTCTGCTGTGGTTACCCTATGAATTTCCGGGTTTGCTGGATTCTTAAACTGCTGTGGAATATAAGAATGCTTGATCTGACTAGCCAGTTCCTCTGCTTTACGAATGGCGCCTTTCATTCCATCGGTACCCGGCGTAAGAACCAGTTCTGCGCCATAAGCCTTGAGCAGTTGACGCCGTTCAATGCTCATCGTATCCGGCATCGTTAAGATTAATCGATACCCCTTGGACGCAGCCACAAAGGCTAAGGCAATTCCGGTGTTACCACTGGTCGGCTCGATAATCACACTATCTTGAGTCAGCAGACCTTTCTCTTCAGCATCCTTAATCATGCTATACCCAATTCGGTCCTTGACACTACCACCAGGATTAAAGGATTCTAGTTTAACAACGACCTCTGCTTCCAAATTTGCGGCTGTTCTCGTAAGTCTCAACAAAGGAGTCTTACCAATTAATTCTGTTAAATTATTATAAATCTTTGACATATTTTATCCTCCTTATTTTATAAATATCTCTTAGATTTAGATATTAGAGGCAGCGCTACGTACTTCGCCTGTCTCCATGGCTAAAAGCTGGTCCGCCCATGTAGCGGCCCATTCACGTAGCTCTTGGATTTCCAAAGGTGATGGTGCCTTTGACACTTCATGTTCAGCAATCGTGTTCGCTAACTTCATATAGACTTTTGCTTGTTCAGAATCAGGGAACGCTTCAATCGTCGTTTTCCCTTGGAGTTCGCTCTTGGTAACGGTGACTGAACGAGGCACATATCCAACGATTTGTGTCTTTGTTCGCTCAGCGAAATCATCAATGATTGCTTTGCTGTAGCCTTCATTGATAGAATTAGCGATCACTCCACCCAGTAGTGCTCCCCCTGAATTTGAATATTTTTGGATTCCTTTAAACAAGTTATTAGAAGCGTATATGGACATGAAATCAGCCGAGGATACGGTAAACACATGGTCAGCAATTCCTTCTCGAATTGGCACAGCAAAGCCACCGCAAACGACATCCCCCAAGACATCGTAGATCACGATATCAAGATCTAGTTCTTCAAAAACCCTGAGCTGTTTCAAGGTCTGAACCGCAGTGATAATTCCCCGGCCAGCACAACCTACCCCTGGCGCCGGTCCTCCAGCTTCTACGCAATAAACACCTTCAAACCCTTGAAAGATGACTTCTTCCTTTTTGACGGAATTCTTCTCTCGCAGGGTATCCAGCACGGTTGGTATGTATTTCCCATCACGCAGAGTGTTCGTCGAGTCACTTTTTGGATCGCAACCGAACTGCATTACCTTATAGCCAGCCTTAGCCAACGCTGCACTAATGTTAGAAGTCGTCGTCGACTTTCCAATACCGCCTTTACCATAAATAGCAATTTGTTTAATTTTTTTCTTCGTCATGATTCATTCTCCTCTTTAATTTTATAATTTTGGATTCGACGCCTAACCACCACCAAAGGCTGTCTATCAGTTACCCATGTGAAAATGTCTCTATCGGCTGGTCATATAGGTCCGCCGCAAAATCTATACCAGACCCGGGAACACCGCAGGCATCTGCCCTGCAGTGCAAGCAATGTCTAAACACTGGTAAATACTCTTCTGCGGCGGTCCGGGCTGCGTCTAACTCCTCACAATTCGGTGAGCGTAGTAACGCCATCTCATTTTGTGGAATAAGCGGGATGATATTAATGAGCGATGCCCCAGCTTCGGCTGTGGCCTTGGCCACTACCGCAACACTCTCGTTATTCACACCAGGTATCAAGACGGTATTTATTTTCACCACAACGCCCAGTTCAGTAATTTCTCGAATGCCCGAAAGTTGAGCTGCGATCAACACACGAGCAGCGTCTTCTCCCGTCAAAAACTGACCATTGCTGATGACGTGGCTACAAATGTTAGTTAACTCTGTGGGATTAATAGAGTTTACAGTAACGGTAACCGTCCTAACTCCCGCGGAAACTAGTCTAGTGGCTTTCTCCTTAAGTAATAATCCATTGGTGCTAAGACAATTAATCAGGTGAGGGAACCTCCAATGAATCCGTTCAAACGTTTCCAACGCATGGTCTGTCGCTAAGGTGTCACCTGGTCCTGCAATCCCTGCCACTGTAATTTGTGGGCAAAGTTCTAACGCCCGCTCAACCACTTTAAGTGAGTCTTCAGGGGTTAGAAGCGAACGAGTCACCCCTGGCCGATCCTCCCACTTATTAAACCCTCTCTGACAGAACCTACACTGAATGTTGCAAGCAGGACTAACAGGCAAGTGAATCCTGCCGAAATTACTATGAGCCGCCTGTCCATTAAAGCAGGGGTGTTTTTTCACAAGGTGAGCAAATTTATTATTAAGATCCGGTCTTAGACTGCTGTCCATTCGTTCACTTCCTTCGTTTGGATAAAGAAATTTATGGAAATTCTCTTTAGGCTATTGCTTCCTGTATTACATTCCCGTTCTCGAGTAACCGCTTAATAACGTTTACAGCACTATTTGCATTTTCCGCATACCCGTCTGCTCCAATACTTTGTGCATAAGCCGATGAGATTGGACCGCCTCCAACAATCACTTTAATTTTGTTTCTAAGTCCTTCCTGCTTTAATAAATTAACAACCTTCACCATTTGTGGCATGGTCGTTGTCATCAGCGTTGATAAACCGATTACGTCCGCATCTACCTCTCTCGCTTTGGCAATAAAGTCCTCAGCAGGAATATCTCGACCTAAGTCGTAAACTTCAAAATTACCAACTTCCAGTAAAATTTTGACTAAATTCTTACCAATATCATGGGTATCTCCCTCTACGACACCCAATACCAGTTTAATTTTTTTCTCCTTTTCATTCTTTATTAAGTGAGGGGTTAACACCTCTAGACCTACATACAGAGCATCTGATGCTATTAATAGCTCTGGGACAAAGTATTCCTCTTCCTCATACAACCGACCAGCCTCATTCATGCCCTTGATCAGACCTTCATTAATGGCCACAAAAGCATCTACTTTTTCTTGAACAGCTTTCAATGCGGCGGCTTTGGTTAAATCTGAATTAAGTTCTACGACGCCTTGTGCTAAAGCTTCAAGGATTTTGTCCTGTTTGCTCAATTTGAATAACCCCTTTCATCTCGCCCCTGGTTTTGTTGCCGAACTACAACACAGTTAAGCCTACTGTGCAAAAAAACTAGAGGCCGGTCTCTGATTACAATCAGAAACCAGCCTCTAGTTTTCTAGTAAGCTTTATCTCATACTATTCCGATAGGTTTTATTAAATAAATACTACTTTGTTTCCCGTTATTTGTCAACCAATAATTTCTTAGTATCTTCGGTCATTCCATATATTTTGAGTGTGCTTTCAATCAGGTAAACATCCACTCTAAGCTATAGAGTAACTTTGGACTCAAACCAATAACTGTTAGAACCTAACTTTATACTGCTGGCTACATTAGCCTCCAGTTCAGGATCAAATCCGTCTAATATTGCATGATCCAATAGGCATAGCAGATTTCCCAGTTGTAGCTTCTTCGAGTAAGATAGATATTCCGTATGAGGGCAGTGACTTATGCAGTACTTAGCAATGCCACATTGAGTGATACATGTTTTCCAGTGATCGGATGGAGAAGTTCCATAATTAGACATCAATGACCCTAGGTTGAGTTCTAACCGCTGTAATTCAATGTGCTCTCTAATCGCTTTTCCCAAGTCAATTCCGTACTTACAAATCGAAGCAGTTGTCTTCAGATCAGGTTCAACGTTCGTTTCAATATCTCGCAACAACCGATCGATGGTATTTCGGATATCTATGATCTGTTTCACAATGAATCACTCCTTCCAGAAAATAACATGACATTGCCACGAACGAATCACTTATCAACGACTCTTTTTCTTAAACGGATTTTCTCGTTTCTATCAATTTGAATGACGATTCCATCCTGAATAATCAAGGTCACCGAGCCATGAGAAACTTCCTCAATAATCTCTAGTAAATTTCGTAAATCCTCCTGACATAATGGTGCTCGTTTGCATTGGATGACCCTAGGTTTTTCAACCATTGGTAACACCTCCATTTAATCGCAAATACCGCTGCTATCTTCCCGCCACAACAGCGCTCAGGAGATCTTCGGCAAGCCTCAGTCCTCCCCGATATCCTGTGTACCCTCTGTCAAGTACTGTCCTGTTCGCTACGGGGAACGTGACACTTAAATGGGGAGCCTTAATAGCCAGAGCAAGCTCGCGATCAAGGGAGCTCCCCACCACGAAGGCTGGGCTGAAAGTCTTGACATATTTATGGCTACCCGTCTTAGGATATAACCGATTTAAATGGCCCAGCACTTGACTCGTATTTGTTTCGAAAACCACTTTGGGCTTTAAACCAGATTCCAGATTTTCTAGAAGGTCTTCAAATAATTGTTCCTGGCCCTCTTTGATCTGGTCGGTAAAAACAACTAACTCTGGCAACCACCCCAAGTCGTCCGCCAGAAATTTAGTTACCGCAGGTGCATAATTAGCATCCCCAATGACCACCGCATATTTTTGCAAATCAAGATCATTATAACAATCGACCAGAGTATCAAGATAACTGAAATACACCCGATTTTCCTCAGCAATCACTTTTTCTACCCACTCAAGATCCAGTGAGAGGGCCTGGGCAATATGTCTTAAAAAGCGATCCGTTGCTGTAGCCCCTATTGGCAGCCCTGTCGTGATGTAAGGAATCTCATGGACTTCTTCATATGTTTTAGCGATCTCAAGTCCATAAGAAGAGGAGACAACGATGTTTAGTTCCGCGCTTGACGAATTCTCCAGCCCCTCAAGGGTGTCTCCAGGTGTGAAAAAAGTATTCACCTCTAAGTCCAGCTTAGCTAGTAACTTTCTAATCCCCTCCAAATTACCCCGCCAGAAGACATCCATGTAGGGTACAATACCCAAGATATTCACCCTGCCTTTGAGCTTTGTCTCGTGGGGTTTGACGTAATCCTTGACCAACGCCTGCATGACGATATCATAGCCGTCATACGAATTACCCTTAAACCCACCCGTCTCAGCGGCAACGATTGCCACGCCGTCTTGTTGAAACTCTCTGACTTCTGAGCGGACGTCATCACCGATGAGTTCCGTCACGCAACCTGTGACAACAACAAAAAGCTTGCCATCCATGACTTCAAGGGTACTTTTTATCTGCTCGTGCAGTCTTTCAGTACCACCAAAAATAATGTCTCTTTCTTGGACATTCGTGCTGGGAACACTCATGCCTCCGCAATAGCCACCGACCTGTAGCCCGCTGCCTCCATTTTGAGTCCAAGTGATGCTACCAACACACCCTGCCGGAGCGTGCACAATGGCGATAGTTTCTGGCAACGCCGTCAGCGTTAAAAAAGCCCCTCCCAGCGAGCACAGATATCTGGGCCTTTCAATAAAGTTAGACATTGACCTCATCTCCCTGTACTTTGATGTATTTAAAAGGATCCGCATCGTACCACTGTTTCGCATAAGGCAGTGATACGTGTTTTTTCAGTTTCTGATTAAAGATGGGATTTTTTAATTGCCTAGCCAATCGTCGGGCCAATTCATAGACTCCCGAGTATCCTATATAACCTAGGCCTGTATTATAAATAACATGGGTTGCTACCCCCAACTTGGCGGCCGTACCATTTCCATTCCAGTGGCCTAGAAAAACGTCAGGTTGTAGTTTTAGAAGCAAATTGGCTTCCTCAAAGGGCTGAACATTGGCTATATTAAGGACAAAATCCTTGGGTGAAGAAGCAGCCAGCTTCTCATATTCACCGACCGCAAATTCATCATGATGATAAGAGCGTATACCAACGATTTCAAATCCAAGTTCTTGGAGAAGTCTTGCCGTTGCTAAAGCTCTGAATTCACCCGCTCCCACAAAGACCGTTTTCCCTTTGAAAAGCGGTAAGAATTCTTGCAGTGCAGTCTTTAGTTCTGCCGTCTCTTCAGAGAGTAATTGATCTGCCTGTTCTTCTATTCCAAAAAAACGGGCAATGTCTTTAACCCACAGGCTTGTATTTTCTATTCCAATCGGCATATGCTTCAAAAGATAAGGTATGTTAAATTTCTCTTCAAGATATTTGACAAAATAATCATCATGTGTCGGGCAAGTGCTCACCGAAAGGGCTGCCTGGGTAACCTTATACATTTCCTCTTGACGAGCAAAGACTGGAAAAATATTGACCTCTAGCCCAAGCGCATTTAACAACCGCTTTAACTCAAGTTCATCCGCTCTGCCCATAGAGGAAACGTTCATGAGGTTCACTGTCTTAGCTCGTCGAACCTTCTCTTTTGCTGCTTCAAATTCATCGTAGATTAATGGTTTTTGGGTTTCAGGCTCTTCCAGCAGTTTTCTCCCAATACCGTGATAGACTGCATCATAAGCCGTTGCCCAAATTTTCGTCTTGAAGCCCTCGCAATGCACTGGGATGAGTCTGGCGCTAATCCTAGACTGAACTTTTTCTACAACCCCATCAATATCATCGCCGATAATTCCAGGTACACACCCGGCAACGACCGTGATCGTGGCTGGACGATATAATACATCCGCTTCAATAATCGCCTTTTCTAATTTATCTTCGCCGCCACCAATCACGTCTGACTCATTCAAAGCCGTAGAAAGCCACAGGGCATCTTTAACTTGACCCCAACGCACTGAGCCGCCTGACCGCGCATTGGCATTCTGTGAATGCGCGCAGGAGCCACAACCAATCGCTGCATGCAAAATGGTAACGTTATCTGGCAAACTGTTAATCATCGCTAGTGCCGGCAACAAGAGGCAAATGGATCCTTGTGAGAAACTTCTTTCGCCATCATTTAAAGCGCAATTCTTCGTCTTATTCGCCATCCCGCAAACTGTCCCCGCATAACTAATGCAGGCTTTTAAGCGTTGTTCACGTTTGGGTGGTTCTTTATGATCAAGGTAAGTCACTCTAACCAACCTCCTTCTCAAAGTTGTAGTTGTGTGCCACTGCCACCATAGCCCGAAGGTTTTCCAAGGGCACGTTGGGCGGAATATCGCATCCAGGCATCAATATATATCCACTCCCTTTACCCGCCCTGTTTATGCATTCTTCGCATGCCCGAGCTACTTCATCAGGCTTAAGATCGAGCATGACCGTCACCGGATCCATATTGCCAGCAAAAGCCATAACAGAGCCAACGGTCGTTCGCGCATAACCAAGGTCAACCTTGTAATCCACGGAAATAATGTCGGCACCGATCTCCGTAATCAGGTCCAATCGATTGGAGATATTGCCACAAATATGGACGAGTGTTAGTACGCCCTTTTCTCGTACTCTTTGGATCACCTTACGAAGGTAGGGCAGCGAAAATTCCTGAAAATGCTTACGAGAAATCAGATTACCGGAAGCACTTGGGTCCGCTATAGAAATAATTCCCGCGCCCCCTTTAATATAGGGCTCAAGATATTGATAACAAAGCTCAGCACTAAAATCTAAGATCTTGTGCACTGCCGCACTGTCATAATACATATTGCGTAATAAACTGTCCGCTCCATAAGCTAGTCCCGCCAACGTGAAGGGTCCCCACGAGCTAGCGCCTACCACCGTCGCAGCGCCAATGTCTGTGGCCAAAAGACGACCAGTGTCCCACAGAACGTTAATTTGCTCATCATCCTGTAGACGTTTCAAATCTATCTGATCAACATCTGACGCTTTTTGAAGCAGAGGCTCCTGAATATCAGGAACCCCTGTCGCTCTAAATTTAATTTTTGCCCCAATTGCTTGAAGCACCAGGTTATGATAACCCGATCCTGCCCAGACAATATCCGAACCGACTTGCTCATTGGTACTGGCAATGATATCGGCTGCGCGTTTCGCTCCAATGCCGAGCGCTTCTTTCAGAGATAACCCTTGCCGGTTAAACGTCCATGCCCCTCCAGATAGTATTGCAACAGGCACACGGGGAATCTCTTGACGAAAAGCTGCCTTGGTAACAATCTCTCTTGAATTCATATCAACCCATCCTTCTCTTTGTTAAAGGCCTTTTAGCCTGACAAAGCTGGCTTTGGAAAGTGCCTCCACATCAGTATCTTTGTTAAGTACTCCAATATTCTGCATCTCTTTTGCAGCCTTCAAAACAGCATCGGCGCCTCCGTCAATTGAAGGTATAAAGTTGTAGGTCGATAGAATTTTAGCATTGAGAGCCGGGTCACCCGGTACATATTTTTTATCCACTTCGATTTGCGCTATTTCCGTTTGATTAGAATTGACCCATTGTGCTCCCTTGAGAAACGCCCGCGTGATCGCTGCCGCTGTCTCGGGGTCTTTTTCGACCAATTTGCCGTTAACAACAAGCAAGCAGCAGTATTCATCCTTGAAAGTAGCATCCTTTGCTGAGTTAAATATGCTCTTGACTTTCCCTTGCGAAACGGTCAATTCCGCGAAGGGATCCGCAACAGAGATAATATCCACTTCACCTTTTTCTAAGGCCAAAGGCAATTCGGAGTTAGGAAATACCTTCCACTCGACATCTTTTTGGGGATCAAGACCCTCGTTCGCTAGTTGCCTAGACACCAGAATCATCGGACCTCCGCCAATCGCCGGTACGCCGATTTTCTTACCTTTCAAATCTTTAAATGACGTGAAAGGAGTATCTTTAGGGGCCAAAACTTGGATGCACCCAGTATGGAGACCCGCTGTAAATTTAATATCCAGACCTGCTTCAATGGGTTTGAGCCACTGCATCAGCAGCCCGTCGGTAGCATCAATTTTGCCGGTGGCTAACCCGTCCTTCAGTGTGTTAGCATCCCCTTTGATCATTTCCGCATCAATGCCTTCTTCTTTTAAGAACCCTTTTTCATAAGCTGCGATCAGCGGTGCCTCGCAGGTGTTCCCAAAGTAACCCAACTTTATCTTAGTAAGCTGTTTAGGGGCGCTAGCACCTTGTGTCCCAGCAGTGTTCGTGGTGGGCTTTGAGACTCCGCATCCCATTAAAGCCAATATGAGTGTAGAAACTAACGCCAGCTGGACGACTTTACTTACCTTTTTCATCTTCCTACCTCCACTTTCTTGTTGATCCGATGGCTAAACGCCTATAAATAATAGCTCAGTGATTCACCCTCTTTGGCAAAATGCAGGATTTCCAGAATCTTAGATCTTAAGAGCAGAAAATCCGGATGGTTTCTTTCCCGTGGCCTCCCCAAAGGCACTTCAATGACTTCCTGGATTTTCCCGGGTCGAGATGTCATAACAATGATACGGTCACTTAAGTAAATGGCTTCATCAATATCATGCGTAACTAGGATCATCGTTGTCCCACGTTCTTGCCAAATCTTGATAATCTCATCTTGCATTGTCATTCTCGTAAAGGCATCCAAAGCCCCTAGGGGTTCATCCAGTAGCAAAACCTTAGGCTGGTTAACCAACGCTCTAGCCAGTGCAGCACGTTGCGCCATACCTCCCGAGAGCTCATGAGGATAGGATTTTTCGAAGCCTTCGAGTCCAACGAGTTTAAGATAGTCCATAACCTGCAATCTTTGGTCACGTGGGATTCTCCTGGCCACGAGACCTGTCGCCACATTGTCGTGAATATTTAGCCAAGGAAAAAGAGTAGGGTCTTGAAATACTAAGCCCCTTGTAAAGTGAGGTCCGGTGATTCGTTCGTCATCCAAGTACAGCGCTCCCTGATCAGGGTAGTCTAAACCAGCAATCATCCGAAGTAGCGTTGATTTGCCACAGCCACTGGGACCGATTAAGGATACGAGCTCACCCGGTCGGACGTCCAGATCTACCTTGTCTAGAGCAACTATTTCCTTGCCGCCGACATCTTTAAACACTCTGCGAACATTCTGCACGTTGATTGACCCACCCAAACCTCGTTCGCTTACCATTTAATCAGTCCCCTCTGCCAGATGAGTACACGATCTTTAATTGTGAAGATAAGGGTAATCAGACTTGAAAAAATGACCGACACGACAATCAAGCTAGCGTAAACTTTACTGTAATCTGCCCAGCCTTGAGCCCAGGTGAGATACCAGCCTAGACCAGCTTTCACGCCCAGCATTTCAGCAACAATTAAGGTGAGAAAGGACGAACCCATACCCATAAATAGGCCGATAAATATTGTTGGAGACGCTGCGGGGATCGCTACTTTAAAAATCAAATACTTTTGAGTCGCCCCAAGCGTTTTAGCGACTTCAAAATACGCATTTTGAACATTGGCAATTCCCGAGCTGGTCATAACAGCGACTGGAAACCATACCGCTATGGCGATAATAAAAACACTCGCCCAAAAGCTTGTAGGAAAGACGACTAAGGCTATGGGAATCCAGGCAATCGCTGGAACAGGACCGATAACCTTTAAAAGAGGGGTAATCCAATAATTCCACTTTTTACTCCACCCCATCAGGATTCCCGCCACTAGTCCAATCAAAGCTCCAATTATGTAGCCTGTGAAGAGAAGCCTCAGAGAATATAAAGTGCTCAGTCCCAGTAGACTCCAATCCGTAAACAACGCATTCAGCACTTTATCCGGACCTGGAAAATAAGGTAATGGAAGTAACTTTAGCTTCAGTGTTACAACATCCCAAATCTCTACGAGCATAAACACTGCCATCAGTAGGGGTGCTTTTTCCAACAATCTTTCGTACAGCCGCCGTACTTTCGTTGAAAATATAAGTATTGCTGAATAGATAATAATTAGAATTTCCAGCAAAGCGGGATAGTACCTCGTCGTCGTAAAGCTTTGTTTATTCGGCAAATTAAGGTGAATAACCAGATCAATGAGTAAAATAATGAGTGGTAGTATCAACGTCGCTTGGAAACGCCTTTGCGTCATGACCCTAGTCAAAACACTGGTTGATTTGCCATTCTCTAAAGACACTCGTTCCCCTCCTCCTTACCCTTTTCTCAGCGTATTTAATTAATCTAGGCTCACCATCAAACCTCGTATCTACAACTCCATTTTCCAACGATGACCTCCCATCTTTTTGTTAATTCAGAATGGGTACTTGATTAGATTTAACGGATTGGATACTCTCGTACGCCTTTGGTTAACCAATCAGCTTTATATATGTATCAAGTCATTAAGTTTCACTCGTCTGTCTTAATTCTTACTTATCAACTATGTTTACTTGGTTTAGGTAGATATTAGTACACCTTTAGGCTGTTGTCAATGGCTTTTAAGCTCTTTAATGGTTTTTTATTGCTAATTGTTATAATACACGCTGGCATATCTGTGCTTGTATGGATTATAAATGAATGTTCAACTGCAAAATAACTTGATCGTTGTTGACATGGAAAGAACGAAAGAACCCACATATTGCGGGTTCTTTCGTTCTTTTGCATAGATAAGGAGCAGTGCGCAAAATGTCCAAGAAATGGCTCACTACACCGAATATAAACCTCACATAAGGGAAAGCTATAAAAGCTATTATTATAACTCTCAAGGAGGCACCCAATGACGAATGCAGATATGATCCATCAGCTTAGAGTTGAACTGTGGAATTTAAGTTATACCCAATGGAAAACGCACACGCTGTTTTCTATCCAATGGTGGAGCCTGATCGCCCTCATTGTCATTTCCTATGCTATCTGGTGGGTAATAGTGGACAAACGACGATTATCCCAAATACTATTATTCGGGTCGTTTGTGGCAGTCGGGAGGATCGTGTTGGATATTATTGCTGTTAATGCTGTCCTTTGGAGTTACGACATTCGCGAAACGCCATTTTTTCCTAGTCCGTTTCTGCATGATTTCACTCTGACACCGCTGGCTTTGATGGCGGTCTATCAATATTGCCACTCATGGAAAAAGTTCCTTATATGGAATGGAGTAGCCACAGGTATTATCTCTTATGTATTCTTTCCCCTACTAATAAAGTTTCACTTTCTAACGTTGTATCATTGGAATTTATTCTACAGCTTTGTTCTGATTTTTGGAATAGGTGCCTTCTCGCGTTGGGTGTTGCTCGGAATCCTAGACCTTCAACAGAAACGCCAATAGGTTAAGATTAGTCTGATAAAAGGTTCATGACTTTATGCTGTCTCCAAGAATTCTAAGGTATTTTCTATCAACTGCTTTTCCCACAAGATAGAGGAAAAGGTATGGTCTGCCCCTGGAATGATTGTTAAACCATGCTTTGCTCTATTTTCGCGCGCTGCAATTACCTCATAGTACATTTTAGCGTTTTTCGAGTCGACTTCAGTATCACCACTACCATGGATTATGAGACAGGATCCATGGTATTTTTTTATTTCTTCTAAAGGGTTTGTCGTACTTAATGATTTGAAAAACGCCTGCCCGAGTTCAAAACCGTTAAAGTCACTAGAACCTGACTTTACGGTTTTATTCATATGATCAACGCCAATAATGTTCAACAAGTCCTCAAAGGGTCTAGCCACGGGCGCCCACAAGATCAAGCGCTTGACTCGAGGATCTCGAGCAGCCGTTAATGAGGCTACACAGGCACCCATACTTAGACCTAACACTGTTAAATTCCCCTGGATTACCGAGGGATGATGATGCATAAAACTGATGGCGTCCTCTGTTTCTAGAATCTGGCGGTGCAAAGAAAGGTCAACATGTTCGCCTGTACTATCTCCACATCCACTATAGTCAAAACGAAGGACTGCAAATCCGTTGTCCGCCAAAGCTCGTGCAGTTTTAACGAATAAACGATGTTGTCCTATTTTATTACCCATGAAGCCATGGCATAATATGACACCCGGCGACCTTTCGCCGTGAGGAATATGCAACACAGCCGATAGC
>Ga0209123_1001874_pt1 | contig 19297 bp, 19 predicted proteins | sample BarGraIncu00431A_FD_184500 | JGI IMG/M metagenome (GOLD analysis project Ga0209123, IMG submission 184500) | Arctic peat soil microbial communities from Barrow, Alaska, USA - Barrow Graham LP Incubations 004-31A (SPAdes) (version 2) | ecosystem: Environmental > Terrestrial > Soil > Wetlands >... | reverse complement strand
GCTGGTTTCCCGTCCACCGAAATGAGCGCGTAGCCGCCATTGGCGCTGTTGGCCACCACGCCGGTCAGTTTGAAACGGCTGGCCGCCGATACCGGGGCCGGGCCTGCTGTGGCACCAATCTGGCCCCGCTAGTGAATAGCGAAACTGGCGTCCAACCCCCGCGCAATATGCGTTAAGCGCTATCAGTTCAGGAGTGAATGGCGACTGCGCAGGGCGTAGTCAAAACCTGGTGATGCTGTATATAAACTCAGTATGATCAGGCACCCAGCCCACGCTGGCACTGCCCCATGCCCGCCACTGCACGCCCAACGCAAGCGCATTCTCATGCGGGCGCGCAAGCGGGTGCAAAGGCCAAACTCTACAACCCACGCCACCCAGAGCGGACTCTGCTGTACCAAACGATTGCCGAACACTTCGAGAGCTGGTTTGAGTTGGCCAGCGCAGGCCAGTTCGACGGGCAGGGCGACCACCACACGCCCAAGCCCTACGTGCGCCAGGCCTTTCGCAAATACCTCGAATGCGGCATCTTTGCCCATGGCTTTGCCCGCGCCTGGTGTGATGACTGCGGACACGACTACTTTGTGGCCTATTCCTGCAAAGGCCGTGGCGTCTGCCCCTCGTGCAACACCCGGCGCATGGTGGAGACGGCGGCGCACCTGACGGACCATGTTTTTCCGCGACTGCCTGTGCGCCAGTGGGTGCTGTCGGTGCCAAAGCGGCTGCGCTACTTCATGCAGCGTGATGGGGCAGTGCTCAATATGGTGTTGCGCATCTTCTTGCGGGTGATTACGCAAAGCCTATCTGCCAACTGCCCCAGTGCGGCGAGTGTTGACAAGGCAGCCCTGCACATTGGTGCCGTAGCATTCATCCACCGCTTTGGCTCCAGTCTGAACGGGCATGTGCACTTCCACGTCTGTGTGGTCGATGGGGTGTTTGAGGAAGGGGCGGGCGAAACCGATGTCCATTCCTCACCGCCGGGCATCGTCTTTCACCCGGCCAGTGCCATCGATGCCACCGCTGTGGCCCAGTTGCAGTCAAACTTGCGCCGTCGCATCCTGCGCGCCTTCGTGGGCCGGGGCTTGCTGGAGAGGTGTGACGCCAAAGACATGCTGGCCTACCAGCACAGCGGCTTCTCGGTGGACGCCGGCGTCTGCATCCAGGCGCACGACCGCGCAGCCCTGGAGCGTCTGCTGAGGTACTGCGCCCGCCCACCATTTGCCATGGATCGCCTTCGCAAAGAGGGCGCAGCCTTGGTGTACCGTTGCACCAAACAGCACAGCGAGCCAAGCAGTGACAAGCGCGGTGCCAGGGCTGACGAGCTGCACCTCACACCGCTGGAACTGATAGCCCGCATTGCGGCCCTGGTGCCACCGCAGCGAACGCACCGGCATCGTTACTTTGGTGTGCTGGCCCCGAATTCGCCGCTCAGGGCTGCGGTGACGGCGCTGGCTGCACCGGCCAAGCAAGTCGTGGTGCAGACCGATCCAGCCACCACGGGCGAGGGCGCGCCGGGGGTGGCACCGCTGGGCCATGCGATCCCACCCACGCTCGAGCCTGCGACACCCAAACGGTCGAAGGCGCATTACCTGTGGGCGGTGTTGATAGCGCGCATCTACGAGGTTTTTCCGCTGCTGTGCCCGCTGTGTGGTGGGCAGATGCGCCTGATCGCGTTCATTACCGAGGGCACGCAGATCAGGCGGATTCTCGATCACATCGGTGTCGACTCGGAGCCACCACACATATCCCCGGCGCGCGGGCCGCCGTTGTGGGATGACTGTAGTGATGCGCAGACGGATGAGGGGGTGCACATTGAGCCCGATTGGGATCTGGCGGCGCAACCGGCACCGGACTTTGAGGTCGATCAGCGCATCAACTGGTGACCGGGAAAAACGGTGACTCAGACTCGCTGCCGGGTCTGCCGGGTAGCGGTGCGCCCGGCATACCCGGCGCACCGCTAATCCCTCTTGTGAACAGCGCATTTTGGCGGTGGATCGGCCAGGCACGGCCTTACTGCGGACGCAGCGAGGGTTTCTACGTGGGTTGAGCACTCTTCCAAGGGGTGATACTTGGCCTCATGCGGTTGAAATGCCTATCCGTTGCCGCGCTGGGCCTGGCCGATGACCCGGCTTGGCTGGCCCATGTGGGGGGCTCAAGCCAGGCTTCGTCCGATCCTGCCTTCATCCTTTGAAATTAACCAGTCAACCACTGAGTCAACTTGGCAGTCTCTTTGACTTCTTGTTGCAAGTGGGATTGATGACGTGCACGCCAATATCCAGGTGCCCGCTTGCCAATGAGATGCCACCACTTGATTTGATACCAGGGATACGCCCACCAGTGATCGCGATGAATGGGGAATTTCGTTGCGATCATGTTTCTGGAAGGGAATATTTTTCTTAGCAAAACAAGAAGTTTTCCGGTCAGGCTTCTCCCCTTTGATATCTCAAGGTACAGGTTCATATGACCCTGAAGCACAAAATTTCTCAGCATCAAACAGGCCGCCATGTCGGTCGCTGCATCCAGACCTGTCTGTTCTTGAGTTGTTGGGCTGGGCCAAACCATGTGCCCAATGCCCCAGTAACGCTGCGTCAGCTTGAGCGCCAGCAGGCAGCCCCGCGTTTGCTGACCAAGCTGCGCCAATGACCAGAACAAGGGCCAGTCAATGGTCTGGGTGCGGAGTAGAAAAGCCAGGTCACTCAGCAGCAAGGGGCCATTGTTGAACTGATGGTCATACACCGCGTGCACGATCATGTGCAACAGCAATTCGGTGGGGGGCTCAAACGAGACCGCTTGATTGGCAATGGGCGCACTGGTGATGCGATCCCAAAAACCCGGTGTCTCGCTCAAGTCTGGCTGCGGTAGGCCCTCGCTTTCGGGGTGAAACAAGCGGCTGTGCAATTCCACATTCACTTGACCCGATGCCGAACGCAGCGGTGGCAGGTGTTTTTGCAGCGCCATGACAACTTCGGGCGAGCCTTGGAAGTCTTCCAAGCGCGACATGCCTGCGTCCAAAAGGATTTGAAAGGCCTTGAGCACTTGATCCTTGGGCACCAGAATATCCAGATCCCGCATGGGGCGAAGCGCGGGGTCTGGGTAGGCATGGTAGGCCAGATAGGCCCCCTTCAATGCCATGTAAGGAATGGCTGCTTTTTTGAATATCTGGTGCACCAGCAGCAATTCACGTTGCAGCAGCAAGTTGCGCAGCGTGCTCTTTTTATGGCTGCGTGCCCATTCGGCCAGGCACTCAGGGGGAATCGTCAAGTGCGCGTGTACCTGCCCGATTTGCCAATGTAACAATGGCCCGAGCCGGTGTTGACGCACCATTTTCAGCAGCGCTTGCCAGTCCTGTGGGCTCAAGACATCCACTTGCGCCTGGGTCACAGTGTGCGCCGGCGTTATCAAATCCAATAGCAGTAGTTGCAGTGTTGATAAGGTCTGTTGGATGGGGGGATTCATAACGATGGGTGTTCTTGCGATTGCCGAATCTCGGCCCAAGTGCCTTGTGCGCGGATGCTACCCGCATCGAGCACCAGCACTTGGTCAGCGTGCTCCAGTGTGGGCAGGCGGTGACCAATGATGACGACGGTCAGGTCGCCGTGCAACTGCTCGATGGCGCGGCGAATGCGGGCCTCGTTGTCCACATCCAGCGCACTGGTGGCTTCGTCCAAAATCAGCAAGCTGGGTTTTTTGAGCAGTGCGCGTGCCAGGGCAATGCGCTGACGCTCACCCCCTGAAAGCCGCACACCACCGTCGCCAACCACCGTGTCCATCCCTTGTGGCAACTGAAATACAAAGTCGGCCGCGGCGTTATTCAGTGCCAAACGCAACGCATCGTCTGTGGCATCAGACTGGCCCCACAGCAGGTTGTGACGAATGCTGTCGTGGAACAAAAATGCGTCTTGCGGCACGTAGGCCACATGCTGACGCCAGGCATGGCGGCTGGCACCGGTGATGGGCACACCGTCGACCACCAGCAAGCCGGTGTCCGGGCTCAGCAAGCCCATCAGCACATCGGCGAGTGTGCTTTTACCAGCGCCTGATGAGCCCATGATGGCGGTGGTGGTGTGCGCTGCAAACTGCACGCTCAGGCCATTGAGCGCGGGATGTTGGCGGTCGGCATAGCACACGCTGACATTTTGTAAGCCAATGGCCTGGTGCACCGGCCAGCTCACCGGGTGGTTTATGCCCCGTGGCTCAGCATCGGCCAGACAGGTGTCGAGCAAGGCTTCGGTTTGCTGCAATGCAGGCAAGGCGTGCAAGCAGTGGTCAAGCTGCTGCTGCGCAGCCATGCACTGAGGAATCAGCCGGGAAAACACCAACACCAGCGTCAACAACTCGGACACCGGGGTGTGCAAAATGCTCAGGCCAACCAGCACATAGCCCGCCAGCAACGCGGCTCCACCCAGTTGAAAGAGTGCGCGAGACAGATTGCTGCCCGCCGAAAACTGCAACTGTTGGACACGCAGTTGCTCCGTCGTCTGAGTGAAATCTGTCAGATGTCGATCCTCGGTACCCAAAATCTTGGACAGCTTGATGCCTGCCAAACTTTCTTGCACATTGTGGTGCAAGGCACGACTGGCCCCGGTCAGGCTGTGGCCTAGCTTGAGGGCCTTGCGCCGTTGCCCGGACAGCAAGGCAAACACCAGCACGCCGCTGGCGAGCGCCACCAGCGTCAAGGTCCACGACAGGGTCAAGGCGACCCACAGGTAGGCGACCAGAGTCGCCCCGGTGGCCAGCAAGCTCAAGCTCAGGTTCAAGCCAAGCCCGACGCGGCTGACATCGGTCAGCAGCAGGTTGGCATGGTCGGCCCGGCGGGTGTTGACCAACCAGCGCCACTCCACCCCCAGCAGCGCAGCAAAGCAACGCAAGCGCAGTTGATCCACGATGCCATGTTGCAGTCGGGCTGCGAGTTGCTCGCGGGCGAATTGCACACCGCTGCGCACCGCCACCAATCCCACAAACACCGCCAACAGCCCGCCCACACTGGGCGACAGGCCAACGCTTTGCATCGTATCCAGCAACTGTTGCACCCAGCCCCTGCCACTCTGGCTGCCACCCAGCAACTCCAGCAAGGGCACCAGCATCAGCAGGCCGATGCCATCGGTCAAGCCCGCCAGAACCATCAGGGCCAGCAGCACCAAGACTTGGGCACGGGGCGCCGCCCATACCAGACGGCCAAAGGCTTGCAGCGCCCTCATGCGTTGACCAACCGTGGGGCAACAAACACCCCCACCACGGTGAACTGCCCAAAGCTGACACCACCCGTCACGGGTACACGTCCCGCAGCCACCCAGGCATGGGCTTTCATCTCAAGCGTTGGTTCGTCGCGCATCAGGCCAAAGTGCAGGGCGTAGGGTATGTCGTAAAAACCCAAGAGCATGCGTGCCGCCACCGCTTGCGGAAAACAGTTGGAGTTCCAGGGGGTGTAGCTTGCCGTCAAGCGAACCGCCCGTCCGATTTGGAGGGCGCGGGCTTGTTGCGCCGCATCAAGCAAGGGCACCCAAGAAGCAACACCGAGGGTTTGCCCCAGATGTGGTGCCAAGCGCCGAAACGAGACCGTGAAGATCAGCGCCTTGCTGATGCCCAGCATCAACCACAAGGGCAACAGCCAGAGTTTGGTGAACCAGGGGAGATGAATGAAGCTGCGGGTCTTGCGAAGCAGGGTGTTGAGCATGGGGGAGGAAATCAGGCCGGGGACAAGGGGCGTAAGGGTATCAGGGTTCAGGTGGGGCATGTGACAAGATGAAGGGGCGTGATGATGACAGTCTTTAATAACTCAGGATTAATCCATTTGAAATCAATAATTTGGTATTAAATTGGCTTTTTCTCGATCAAACTGCGGTTGAGCCTGAAATGCTTATTCAGTCGAATCTGCAATGCAGCGAAATCCAAGAGAATCGAGGCTATTTCTGGCTTAATCGGAAAGGCAGAATTCGCCAGTTGCTGATAGAGTTGGCGCGACGGTGCATCGATGCCATTGGTCGCCGTCAGAAGCGCTTTCCTAACCCTGTCCGAATGCTCAATCGTTTTGCCGATGATGCTTTCGGCTTCCTGAAAAGGAATTTTTTGTTCTTCGTACTGCGTCAAAAGATGACACCTGTATTGAGCACAAACTTTGGGCCGATATGGATAAATGGTGCAAGCCCGGTTCTGCTGTGCTGCGCATGGTTGGGGGACATTTTTCCCCTTCGCGCCCTGCCTGCCCCCGAAAGCCTTTAGATGATCAAAGTCGTCTTCTGCTGAAATCGGAACTTTTTCATACAGGCTGCCGTCGCAGCAAAGTCCGCATTTCATGCAAAGCAGATTGGCATCAGGATGGTTTGGGGCCGCTTTATCTGAGCCCACTGCCGGAATCGTTGCGTTCGTTTTCATTGCGCAGCAACGCCATCAAGTCGCATCTTTTCCAGCAATTGGTATGGCTCATCAAGCCAGCGAGCCGCCAGGTCCAGGATGTTTGAGTCGGCGCAGGTGCGCTTATTTGTGGAATCTGGCTGAAACAACTCGTTGGGCTGTTTTGCATCGCGTCCAGTCACGGCATTGGAGGTCTCTGCATCCAGCATGTTTGCATCAATGCCGAAATGGCGAGCCATGGCATCGAGTGCGTGTGGCAGCTCGGCATAGTTCAGCAGCAAACCGTTGCCATGTTGTTGCATGGCCTGTCGGGCTTGTTTCAAGACGACGGACAGTATCCAGGCAACACTGCTCTCGGGATCACGACAGAATTCCTCGGGCGGAAAATGGCCACAAGCAAACATGGTTTCCATCATCTGCATCCAGATCGGTTTGCGCTGGTGTGACACCAGCACCTCCACCGGATCGCGATACAGGAATATCCACGGCGTGCCTGGGAATGCCGTTAGCAGCCGATCAATGTTGAGCATGTGCGTGCAATCGGCTTTCAGGAACAGGCTTCGGTCACAGTCCCTACGTGCTTGTCCCATGGCACTGAGCAAGGCACTCAACGCAGCCTGATCCCCCCCCTGCGGTATGCTTTGCAGCAAAATTCCCAGTGGCTCCGGCTCAGACAGTACCACGCTGTCCGGCAGAGCTGCAAGCCATTGTGCTGCCAGGGTTGAGCCACAACGGCTCATATGGAAAATCATCCCCTTAAGCGGTAAACCGGGATGGCTGTGAGCTCGCTCTAGCAGCAAATCCAGGCCGCTCTTGCGGCGCAACATCTGGTTGAACGGTTTTTGCGCCAGTTTTTGCAAGGTTTCGTGACAAAACGGTTCGGTGAAACGCTCGCGGCCCATGTAGCACCATTCCACCTCCGCCCGTGCACCACGGATAAACAGTGGGATCCACCCTGCAAAAGTATCGCCGCCCATCATGGTAATTTCCTTTCAAACCAGCCCTTGTTCCCCTCCCTCATGGCTTGCTGTACTTCGCTTTCTTCCAGCACAAAGCCCAGAGATTGAGCCAGATGTTGAACTGCAGCAATGAATTTGGCTGGATCGTCCAGTGCGAACAGACGTGCTTGAATGGCCGGGTCATCTTGTACCAACTGGTGCAAAGACTGAAAAACCGTTTTGGTTGCATTTGTCATAGCCAATAAATCCTAAGCCGTGTCTACACGATATCAATTGCCGCAATACTAGCCAGATTTCAACGCCATGCAAATGCTTGGAGTAACCTTCATCCCGTGCGGTTTCCGTAGCCCTGTGATCGGTTGTTATGTTCATGTGCGTACACAGAAGATGCCCAGCTAGAATGCACGACACTCTTTCTCGTAGTACAGAACACCGCCGGAGAATTCCATGCAGGGAAATGCCTTAACCCCAGAGTCCATCATTAGTAAGTCTCTAAGCCAAGTCTCCACTGAAATCGATGGTGAGACGGTGCTTTTGAGTATAGACAAAGGTAATTATTATGGGATGAATAAGGTGCTCAGCGCCATTTGGCAGTGGCTGGAGCAGCCGATCACGGTTGCTGACCTACGCAGCAAGTTGACACAAACCTATGATGTTGCCGACGATGTATGTGAAAGAGATGTTTTGAAGGTTTTGGGAGACCTTCAAAGAGAAGGTCTTATCGATATCCGATGACCATGAAAACGGTATTGAATCTACTCTTTTGAATGTGCCATCGTAGGTCAATACCGATATTCGAACGACACTGCCACTTCCGTTTTTTCAATCGGTCTAGCCTCAAGCTTCTGTTTCGATAAGGTCGCTTATCGTCTTTCAATATTGGAAAACAAGCAGAAAACAACGATCCCAATTTCATGGAAAACGGCTTTTACTACCACGTGCATGGTTTCAAGCTGCATTCGGAAATCGAGTGCCCAGAACTGTTGCCGACCTCTGTAGGAACGCCCGATATCTTGGTGCGGTTGGGTTCATTGGTTCACATTCCGCAACACGAAACACATCCGCATCAAGGCTATTGCATCGAGGGCATGCACATGCTCCTGAATATTAAGGACGTTGGGAGGTTTTCCGTCAAGGCTGGCCGGGAGATCATTGTCGATCCAGTCCCTGATGCCGAGACCAAAATGATCCGTCTGTTTCTTCTTGGCACAGCTCTCGGATGCATCCTTCATCAGCGTGGACTCTTGCCGCTGCACGCCAATGCCTTCCTGCATAAGGGGGAGGCAGTTCTGGTTCTGGCTCACAGTGGAACGGGCAAGTCGACCCTTGCAGCGGCGATGAAAAACAAGGGCTGCACCATCCTCTCAGACGATGTCTGTGCCATTCAAGTGGAATCTGGAAAGATGCCTGAAATTTACCCGGGCATTCCACAGATCAAACTATGGAAGGACGCCGCAGCGCATCTGGGCGAGGATACAAGTGCCATGCTGCGGGTGATACAGAACGAGGAAAAGTATGTCCTCCCAGTTCGTGAGCCGTATCGCGGGCATTCAGCGCCGATCAAGGCACTCTATGTTCTCGATATCCATAATCAAGCCTCACCTCAAATCACAGAGTTGACGCAAATCGAAAAAATCGACGCATTGCGCAAGCACACCTACCGAAAGGGCATGGTCAGTAAGCTGGGTATTACATCGGCGAACCTGAAAGCCTGCGCCAACCTGGCCCAAAGTGTGCGCATGCAAATGATTTCTCGCCCGAAAAACGGATTTCTGCTGGATGAACTGACTGATTTATTGGAAGCGGATTTGCAATGACCGGCAACATTGTCTGGATCGCCTCCTACCCCAAGTCCGGCAATACCTGGTTTCGGGCATTCCTTGCGAATCTTGCCTCGTCATCCGAAGAACCGATCCACATCAATAGTCTGCCAATCGATAACGGAAACAGCCGAACCCTATTCGATACCGTGAGCGGGATTGATTCTGCAAATCTGCTTCCCGAAGAAATTGACTGTTTACGTCCCAACTTCTATAAAACGCTTTCCTCTTTAGCCGGCGCTGACTGCTACTACAAGATTCACGATGCCTACCAACAGTTGCCAGACGGACAAGCCTGCTTTCCTGCGGATGCAACCCGCTGCACCATCTACATCGTCAGAAATCCGTTGGATGTCGCGTCGTCTTTTGCCCATTTCCTGCGGCGCGATATAAACCGTGTGATTGCTGAAATGAACCAGGATGAGTTCGTCTTTAACCCCGGAAGGGAAAACATCACCAGCATGCTTATGCAAAAATATTTGAGTTGGAGCGGTCATGTGCTCAGTTGGCTGGAGGCCCCTGCTGGCATGAATCTTCACCTGATCCGCTACGAAGACATGCTGCGCCATCCTGAGGCAACGCTTAGCCAAGCCGTGCGTGCCATCGGGCTAGATACAAGCCAAGAAGACATCCAAAGAGCGATCAGGTTTTCTTCTTTTGACACCCTCAAGGCCATGGAAAACCAGGCCGGCTTCAAAGAAAAACCGCCTCAGGCCGATGCCTTCTTCCGCGAAGGTCGCTCGGGCGGCTGGCGAGAAAGCCTGAGCCCCCAACAAGTGTCTACCCTGGTTGAAAAACATGGCGCTGTGATGCAGCGCCTGGGCTATCTGGATGCCAACGGCCAGGTCATTGACTTGTGAAAGACATTGCATGAAATACCGTCTATACGGCATCACGCTTGACACACCGTTTCCGTGCCCGGAGCTGCTTCCCGCGTCTGGTGAGGTCGATGTGCACGTCACGTTGGGCAAGATAGACCCTGCCGCCACAGCGTGGCGTGGCGAAGGTGTCTGCTACAAGGCAGCGCCCGGAAAATATCTGTTATCCGTCAAGAATGTTGCCGACTATTTTGTCGTCAACGGCGATGAAGTGGTGATCGATCCCGCCCCCTCTGCGGACGAGAATGCGCTGCGACTATTTCTCTACAACGAAGTCATTGCAGCCCTGCTCATGCAGCGGGGCTGTCTGCTGCTCAAGGGCTGCGTGGTCGAACGCCATGGTCAGGCCTTCGCATTCACCGGACCAACACCCACAGGAAAAACCATGCTGGCGGCTGAGCTGGCCAGGCAAGGTTTTCGCATCGTGTCCGATGGATTCATCTGCTTATCCGGCACAGAAACTCCGCTGGCCCAACCGGGCTATCCCTGGCTCAGGGTATGGGAAAAGTCTTTGGATGTGCTTGGCATTTCACCGACAGGTTTGAAACCGGTGCGCACAGGAATGCAACGCTTCTATCTGCCGCTGCAACACTCTTTTTGCAATGAAGCCGTGCGTCTTGAAACCATCCATGTCCTGGCTTTTCACAACCGGGCAGAACTCTTGATCGAAGAAGCAAAAGGCGCAGAGAAATTGTTCAACCTGATGTTCCATCGCTACCATGCTGAATGGGGGATGCCGCTGGACAGGGTGAGCATGCAGAACGGGATGGCAGTAAGCCTGGCAAACCTGGTCAATGTCAAAATCATCCGCTACAACGACACGCTGATGCCATTTCGGGAATTTGTCGACCACATGAAGAACGAAGTGAAGGTAACTGTCTCATGAGCATGATCCACGGCATGATCCGCCTCGATGGTCGTCCCACAGATGGCGCGTCCTTGCAGCCGATGCTGGATGCGGGCCAAGCCGCCTGCCCAGACGCAGCGCAGGCATGGGTGGGGAACAGCGCAGCGCTAGGTCTTGGTCTGCTGCGCACCCTGCCCCAAGTGCGAACCGCACCGGGGCCGGTGCGCGACCCCCAGTCCGGTCTGGTGATCGTTGCCGATGCCCGCATCGACAACCGCCCGCAACTGTGGGGCAAGCTGGGCCTGCGCACAGGGGCCAGCTTGAGCGATGCCGAACTCCTCCTTCAGGCCTACCTGAAATGGGGCGAAGGGTGCGTTGAACATTTGATCGGTGACTTTGCCTTTGCCATTTGGGACGAGGTGCAACGCAAGTTGTTCTGCGCCCGCGATATCTTTGGCATCAACCCCTTTTACTATGCCAGCTTGCCAGGAAGTTTTATTTTTTCCAGCAGCCTCACCGCCTTGCTGGCGCTTGAGGAAATCCCGCGTGAATTGGATGAAAACAGCATCGCCGATCTGCTTGCCGGGCTATCACAAGAGTCCGATCTGATCCTGTATCGGGGATTGACTGCACTGCCCCCAGCCCATTACATGACTGTAGGTGACAAAGGCATCACCTTGCGGCAATACTGGCAACCCCCCACCCAAAATGTCATTCGCTTCGCACGAGACGAAGACTATGTCGATGCCTACCGCCAACTGCTCGAAGAAGCGGTCGCTTGCCGACTTGAAAGTAATGGATCTGTCTCAGGCATGTTGAGTGGTGGGCTCGACTCCGGGGCCATCGCCGTCATCGCCGCCAAAATGCTGGCAGCACAAGGCCGCAACTACGCCACCTATTCCTTTGTCCTTCCGGTGGGCCACAAGACCCATGAGCGCGACGAGCGGGCATTGATTGAATTGATGCACGGCATCCAAGGCATCCAGGGGCATTTCATCACGACACAAGACTTTCCCGGTCGGGCCGCCGACTTGTACCGTGATGCGGGGGAGTATGCTTTTCTCGGAGTCAGCGCCCACATGGCCGCCTTGTTTGCGCAACTCAGTCACGCCAATGCCAGAGTGCTGCTGGATGGTTATGGTGGTGACCAATGTGCCACCATTGGGACTGACATCCCTTTGCAGGAATTCCTGGATAACTTTCATTTCATGCAGCTTGCAGAATATGTTTCTGCGTCTGCACGTTTGCAAGGCCAACCCAAGCTGCGGCGCTTGCTCGGCATGCTGCGCCAGCACTTCAGAAAAAGTGGCGTAATCGATGTCGATGAACTTGTTTTGGAGCGTTCGGTCTTGTCGCCGCCATTCCAGCAGCGCATCCAAATCGTTGAGCGGGCGCAAAAGAGCCAGCGGCTCCAGCCAGTGAACTACCGTAGTCTGCGCGACATCATGTTCCACAGGCTTTGTCAGAGCAAGGGTTTGCAATACCACCCACTGTTTTCCTCCAAGCAAGTGGAAAGACGCTATCCTTTTTTAGATCAAAGGCTGGTCGAATTTAGCCTTGGCGTGCCGACACGCCAGCACAACCATGACATGAACCGCAGGCTGATCCGGCGGGCCATGGCAGGAGCCATGCCTGATCAAATTCGGCTGCGCAATGACAAGGATGTGACCAATTCTCCAGGTGCACTCTCGTTTCTGAATGAAAACCGTGACTTCTATCTCCAGACCATTGATGTAGCGCAGGCTAACGATGACATTGCCGCTTTGATTGACATGGCCAAACTGCGCAAGCGCTTCGCAGAGGCTTTGCCGCAAGCGCTGACCGGTACGAGCACGGGCGATTTCATGCCCGGCCCGACACTTCGGGCATTCAATCTGCTCCTGTTTCTCCGAAATACCAGAAATTGACACATGTCGCATTACTTTTTTATTTCTTGTCGTTGGGTCAAGATCACGGCGAGTCGATGAATGCTGTCTTTTCGCTAATATCTGACGAGGCCTACTAGAATGCTGAGGCTTGGTTCACTAGGACTATTCTGGTCTAGGGGCCGTTTGATAACAACTTTGAGGATTACTCATCATGAACAACAATGCACCAACCAGCAATGCACCAACCAGCAAAGAACCGACTGAGCAGGAAGAAGCCCTGACACCACGTTTGGCTTATGAAGCCCCCGAACTGATGATCTATAACCAGTCTGCCATCACCATGGGCGGTGTGGTGCCACATGGTATGGATGTAATTGGCAGCGCCACTTCTTACAAAAGCTGACCCTATCGCCCAGCTTCAACACAAACTCACTCTTTGCGGTAGCCTGTCCTGGCTGGGGCTGTGCACGTGCTTTTCCGGGAATCTCCATGTCCAGCAATGTTGTTAACCTAAGCACACACCTGAAGGACTTCACTTTGCCTGGCGCAAAGTTCTCAGTCTCTGCCCGCAAAGTCAGCCCTTATCTCTCGATGGGGGACTACCTGAAGTTGTATTACCCGTATGTAGACCCGGCGCGCATTGACAGTGTGTTTGGTTTTGTGCTCCATCCGTCCCCCTTCTACGGAGGCCGACCCTACGACCCGAAGCGGGCCTTGACCAACATCCACCTCGCGCAACTCGGTGAAATAGGTGTCAAACTCTCGATCAACCTGACCAACCACTATTTCGACGACGGTCTTTACGAAGCCAGCCTTGAATTCCTCGAACGGCATCATGCCGTGGGGAATTCGATCACCTGCACCTCGAATTTGCTGGCCAAGAAGATCAAACGCGATTTCCCCCGCTACCTGGTGCGGGCCAGCGTCCTAAAAAAGCTCCACAGCAAAGAGCGGATCGAGACCGCGCTGGAGGTCTACGACCAAGTGGTGCTGCCCATGGAGAAAAACGACGACGACGAGTTGCTGGAGTCGCTGCCCTGGAAAGAGCGCATCATGCTGTTCGCCAACGCAACCTGCGGTTACGCCTGTCCTGATCACTCCTGTTGGTTGGGTGTTTCGCAAATGAACCAGAGCCGGGTGGAAACCGCCGATTGCAGTAAAACTGCGGCGGAAAGACAGGCCTTTGGCAAAGTATTTTTTGATGCTGGCAAGTTTTACCGCATGGGCTACCGCCACTTCAAGCTCATCCCGGCGTTTGCCTCGCCACAGACGGACGAAGTGGCCAAACACTTCTCGGCCCGTCAACCCGCAGCAGCCCTGCTACAGCGCTACCTGCACAAATCATCCTTCTACCTGAGCTCCTTCCAGAAATCAGGCCGAACCTGGCTGCGCTACTTGTTGGCCAACTACTTGAACCTGCAATTCCGGCTGGGTTTGCCCATCACTTTCAGAACCTTCTTCCAGCTCATTCCCCATGACAACCTGGACGAAGAAAAAGGCATCGGGGTTTACAACTACTACGACGACCCGCGTTTTCCCTTGATGATGGCCTGCCATGATCGCTACACCGCAGAGAAATTCGCCAACAAGAAGATCGTCTTTCTGGTTCGTGGTGCGCTCGACACGGTTGTGTCGCGCTATTTCCAGCATGCACGCGTCTTCACGCCGGATCGTTCATGGAAAGGCACGCTCAAGGAATTCATTCGCGCCCCAGAGGGCATTCCAGCCTATTGCGCCCACCTCAACTCCTGGTCTGAATTTCTTCTAGGCAACGATGCGGCCCACCTGCTGAGCTACGAAGCCATGCACCAGAATATTTCTGGCGCAGTGCGTGCCGTACTCGAATTCATGGGCGTTCCTGTGGATGAGGACAGCCTCGCACAGGCGGTTGCACTTTCCTCTTTCGATGCCATGAAAGAGATGGAGACAAAGACAAAAGTCCCTGGTGTCAATTTCAGCTTCTCCCCGGATGACGCGGACTCTGCCAGAGTCAGAAAAGGCAAGGTAGGCGGGTATCGCGATGACCTCGATGCGGATGACATGGCCTATGTCCGTACCTTTTGTGAAGAGAACTTGAGTCCCCAAAGCAAGCAGCTCATCGCGCAAACGTGTTTACCGGTGAATGGGTCTGTTTTTGCCGCGTGAACTGTTATTCTGGTTTCGTGAAGCCGTATTACTCTGGCTTGAGTGCAACGACCGGAAATAGTTGAACGCACAGCTGTATAAACACCTTATTTTTCCATCGAAATTAGTTTGAGTGGGTGTAGAGATAGTACGGCTAATCGTGTATTCTCGCATTCGTTCATCAGGGATACTGCAGATGTCCGAAAGTCCAGTTTCTCGAATTGAACAACCGTTTAATCTCAACAGTAACACGAAGAGGAAATATCATGGATGGAACAATTGGAACAATTTTATTGTTTGCGGGTAATTTTGCGCCGAGAAATTGGATGTTGTGTGCGGGCCAGACATTGCAGATTCAATCAAATACGGCATTGTTTTCGATCCTCGGTACCACTTATGGTGGTAATGGCACGACAACATTTCAATTGCCGAACCTGATGGGGCGCGTTCCGGTTGGGGTTGGTTCGTCCCCACTGCCTCCTGGTGTGTCCGCCCCGTATGTGCTTGGTCAATCTGGGGGTAATGACAACACTGCCCTGAACATCAGCCAGTTGCCAGCACACACTCATGCCAACACGGCGACCGGCCAGGCTTCCGCTGTCACATCCAGCATCAAAATCCCTTCCGTGTCGGGCTCTGATGCAAACACGGTAAAACCAATCAATACCGCAGTTCTCGGGAAAATGTCCGGTACCTTCATGTATTCCACTGCTACGCCTGACGGAAACCTCAAACCATTTGATGCAACTGGTTCGGTGACCCCAGTAGTCACGATCACTAACGCTGCTGCTGGCCAGGGTTTACCATTTGACAATCGCCAGCCATTTTTGGCGATGAACTACATCATCTGTGTTAATGGTATTTTCCCGAGTAGAAACTAAGGTATCCTTGCCCGATTTCTGTCCGAACTGGTTTCTGGACAGAAATCGACCTAAGCGAGATGTGCCATGAACGAACAGGAACTTCTGGAAAAATATGCAGCGAAAACCGTCGGTTTTCGCCCGAATACTTTCATCCCATTGCTTAAGAAAATCTTTGTCCATAGAGATGCCTCAGGCAATCGGTATGAACTGATCTTGACTGAGGTCGAGGAAAGTAAACTCAACAAGGATATTTTTAGCAATTTCACTCTGATTTTTACGAGTGCGCGTCATGTGTCCTTCCCACAAGGATACTTTTTGCTAGAGCAAGAATCCCTCGGGGAATTTCCCTTGCTTCTCATCCCCACGCTCTCCCGCAATCAGGAGCGTAACACCTATTGTGTGTATTTCAGCTTTAGAAAAGATTTGTGATTGGAGTAGGGACTTATCAGCAAGTCAGTTCGTTTTGGAGCTGCTGCACCAGAGACTAGCTTGAACGGATATTGATACTTAATATCTCCGGATCAAGGGTCAGCGGTCATGTATCAGGCTACGTTTCGTTTGCGAAATACTGTATCGTTGTACACGTCATTTCCCAACAACTGGTTGTTAGCACCATAAAGCGGAGTTTTTTCCACCAATTTGTTTGGAATAATGGCAAGGACGACATCAAACTCTTCGGCAAGGGCTGTGTCCACAATGCGGAAGTTGCTGTGGCGGATGATCAGTAATCCACCCGGTTTGAGAACACGATAAACCCCGCGGATCGTTCTCTCGAAATCTTCGAATCGGATCAGGTGGGCGCAATTTTCCGAGTGACTGAAGCCGAGTTCTCCGTGGCGTAAAACCGCCATGCAAAAAACAGCATCGTAATAATCTTTAACTTCCTCTGCGGGAGAGCTCGCCAATTTGAACCGGATGTGGCCATCACGGGTTTTACTCAACTTCTTTTGACAGAGGGCAATGCTGTGTGGATTGATGTCGATGCCGAGTATTTCTGCCTGTGGGAAATACCTCCGCAACGTGAATACTTCCTCGCCGGTTGAGCAACCGAATGACAACAGCCGTGGTGTAGCGACTTCTAGAAGCAGTTCTCTGACAGCAGAGAATATCCAGGGATAGCGATCAAAGAAAGTGTGACCATCAGGCTGGAACAGGTTGTGCGGCTTATTCCGTTTGAGCTGCCATTCGCTACGGTGGGTTGGATCAAGAACAATTCGGCCCAGGCGCACCAGCTTAAGGAGTCCTGGGATTTTTCTCAGATGTTCTTTCAACCGCATGGATATAACAAAAGATTTAGTGCTTTGACGGCGAAGATTTCAAAATGGATTTCTAGCCTACAACGCATCCTCACGATGCTAGCATCAAACCCAATGAAGTCGGATTCCTGTTTCGATGTCTTTTCCATTTTCAGTTTGCGATCCACACCATTTTAAAAGGACGTGCCATGGCCTACAAAACCCGCTACTTGAAACTGCCCTGTGTTTTTGATTTAGCGCGATTGGAAACTGATTTGGCAAAAATCACGGAAGAGGACTGGGTTGCTCATTTCAATACTGCTGCCTATGAAAACGAGTGGCGCTGTGCACCACTACGCTCCATGCAGGGTCGGTCAGACCATATCATGTCCTTGTCGGATGTGCCTTATGCGAACACCGCACTGCTTGATCGTTGCCCCTATTTTCGAGAGGTCATCGACACTTTTGAGTGTGAAAAAACCTCCGTGCGACTGATGGCAATGGGGCCAGGTAGCCGGATCAAAATGCACACAGACAGGGGAACTGCATTTGAAGATGGCATGGTACGGCTGCATGTTCCGATTGTGACCACTCCTGGAGTCTGTTTCAGCATCGAAGATGAGGAGGTCCATTTTTCTGCCGGGCACACTTGGTATTTGAATGCCAGTTGCCTGCACGGGGTGAGAAATGACACGCCACACTCGCGCATCCACCTGATGCTGGATTGTCTGGTCAACCCGTGGCTGGAAAAGCTATTTTTGAATGCAGGTTTTGAACCGAACGAAAAACCCAAGTACGGTGATCCTTCAATCAATGATGACAACGTTTCGGAAATCATTGCCAGTTTGACAGCCATGGGCAGTGGCGCAGGGATAAATCTGGCCATGAGTCTGGCTGCGATTCGGGATGCGGGCAGGCAACTATGAACAACATCGTTTCTATTGAAGAGCGTGCGCTTCTGCGATGTACGCGAATAGAAGCGAGTGAGTTGCAAACGCTACAGGGCTGGTATCCGGTTGTGATCGGCAACAACGGCTTATGGTGGCAATTTTTCGGCGAGAAAAAATTCAGCGAGCCTTTCTTTCACGATACCGTCGGCATGCTGGGCCAAGTGGGGGCGCGACTTTGCACACAAACGTCGTTTGATGCGCTCGACACCTTCGACATGACGCTTGCGCCAAGCGCTTTCATTTTTCATGTCTCGCGTTGCGGCTCAACGCTGCTGACCCAATTGCTCTCTTCCCTGCCGCAATGCATCGTGATGTCGGAGCCGCCTGTCATCGATTCGTTTCTGCGCCGCTACCACGCGGGCATGGATCAGGGCGAGGCCGAAAAATTGCTGCGGCAAATTGTTTCGGTTTTGGGGCAAAAGCGCTTTGCGGCAGAACGCCATTTGTTCATCAAACTCGACAGTTGGCACATTGGCAGCCTGCCGCTCTTTCGCAAGGTTTTTCCCAACACACCCTTTCTGTTCATGTACCGCGAACCAGAGCAGGTTCTGGCATCTCACCGCCGACAGCGTGGCCGCCAGATGGTGCCTGGACTGGTGAATGCAGCCATGCCACCGCATGATTTCACGATGACGGCACCAGGCGATCTGGATGCCTACTGCGCCAACATGCTGGGCTATTTTTTCAACTCCGCCTGTCAATTCTCGGATGAACTCATTTTTGTCAATTACCAGCAAATGCCGCACATCGTCTGGGACAAGCTTTTGGATTTCTTCGCCATCACCACGTCCACAGAGCAGCTTGAAGCGTTGAAATCGCGGTCTGGCCGGCACTCCAAGAACAGAGAAGTCTTTTCAGGAGACCCCCAAGCCATCAGCTCCGGCAATGGCGATGCATGTGTAAGCCTCTACCCCTCTTACGAAAGACTTGAGCAATTGCGGCTTAGTCAAAACAAGTTCTAAGCCACCAATCCCTCCTAATTGACTATCGTATTTATAGCTACTAGCGCACGATTTATAAGGGCTATACGTCAAAAAAACCGACGGATAACGGATAGGAAATTCAACCGCATGAGGCCAAGTATCGCACCTTGGAACAGCCCTCAAGTCGCTGAAAAACCCCGCTCTGCGAACGCAGCAACGCGCTGCCTGGCACGTCTATCACCAAGAAACTCGGTCCTGACGAGTGATCGCCAGTGCGCCGCGCCCGTCAGGCGCAGATCTACCCACCAGATCATCTGATTCGCCGTCTCATCCCCTCACCAATTGGCTTGTCTGTCCAAACCATCGAGTTGAGGGACGCTGCGGCTACGGTGACGGTTCAGGGCCAGACAACGCAGCAGCGCGTTAGTCTGCCTTACCACTGGGACCGTCAACATCCAGGGCTGGCGGGCACGGCCACGTTT
>Ga0209123_1001872_pt1 | contig 19315 bp, 14 predicted proteins | sample BarGraIncu00431A_FD_184500 | JGI IMG/M metagenome (GOLD analysis project Ga0209123, IMG submission 184500) | Arctic peat soil microbial communities from Barrow, Alaska, USA - Barrow Graham LP Incubations 004-31A (SPAdes) (version 2) | ecosystem: Environmental > Terrestrial > Soil > Wetlands >... | reverse complement strand
TGTCAAAGAGCAAATCAGACGGCTTTGGGATCATGTCCGGCAATGCTTCGGGGCTTTCAGCCCAGGAAACTGCTGGGCTGGTCACTTTAGGCAACAAGCGACGTAACGCGTTTTTGCGATGCCATCAATTTTATTGAATCCAATGATGGACTCACCCTAGCCGACACGAGGATTTCCAACAGTATACAATCGGACAAAAAACAGGCATCTACGAAAATCGCAGATGCCTGTTTTTATTGGTAAAAATGGTGCCCAGAGACGGAATCGAACCGCCGACACGAGGATTTTCAATCCTGCGCGCGACACGCTAACATACTAATAAAATGCAGGTTTTTGCGTTCCAAGCGTGACTACGTAGTCATTCCTCCTATCAGCAACCACTCCGTCCGTCCCAATTCCCCTTTAACAGACTGCGAACAGCGAAGCTCTATGCGAAAGGACACGGTTGCCAATATCTTTCTGCCGCCTATCAACCTTTACCCCCATAACGGGACCAGAAGCTGCTTTTTCTGCCGTGATTGAGCTTGATCCCCTGCAGGTAAACATTTTGTGGTGCTATGTTGCGCCAGTCGGCGACTGCCTGGGCGAGTCGCTCCAACTTACGGAGATAGCGAACCCCGTGTGGGTAGCTTTTGGTATGCCCCCGGCGCAGGATCGAGTCGAGAAGCGCCCGATAAACCACGGAGGCGCACAGAGGGCGCCCGTCTTGCTCCATTGCCTCCGCCAGGGGGAGCAGACTGCCGTAGAAATCGCCATTGATCTGGCCGGCAAGTTTCATTACATACGATTCAGCTGCCTCCCACCTCTCCATTTCGACGAGAAAATCGGCGTCCGCCGGAGAAAACATGGTCGCCTCAAGAATGGCACCGATCTCTCCAACGAGCACATCACCCTTTTTGTCTTGGCCGATCACCTCCAGCAGGAGCGCAAGGGTCGCGGCGTTGCGTCTGCGACGGAAGATGCGCCACGCGGCTTGGTTCCGTTTTGCCAGGTTTCCTAAACGACCGTAGATCTCAAGCAGCAGGCCATCCCTTTCTGCCACCATGAAGGTATCCGCTGCCTGGATCTTTTCCAGCCAGGTTAACGCGGTCGGTTCTTGGCCGCACTCCAGATACACACGGGCAATGTCCACACAGGCAGCGGTCGAGGGATTCCCCCATGAAGCCAACCGTGCCGCCTCAAACAGGGGGGCATCCTTAAGCTGCCGGGCAAGCGATTCGACGTTATGGAGCCATTGACGTTTCCGGAACTCATCGGATTCCTCCGCGGCCAGTTCCTGCAATCGTGCCACCATAACGCGCATAACCGGTTCAGTCAGATAATCCCGTGCGCAGTCTATCAGTACATCCCGAACACCGTAGTCATCGCACTGGATCACCTTTAAGACGAGATCTCCCAGCCATTGTTTATCTGCGCAGCGCGCAGCATAGGCAACAAAGAGATCCCTGGCATCATATCGGAACAGATCGCCTATTTGTCCGCTGGAATCATCACAGGTCGCCAATATGGCTGAATCAGCCTGATAAAAAGCTGCCACCAGTTCGGTTCCGGTTCGAGGGTCGGTCACGCCGGCCCGCAGGTCCTCAAGCAGGTTTTCCAGTTCCCGGGCAAATCCGGAGGACTGCCTCCAGTCGATAAAGGGTCGCTCCAGTTGCAAGGCGGATAGCTTGGTCCTGAAGCGGCCGATGTTGTCCTGTGGCGTCGCGATCAGCCGTTCTACCAGATCATCTGCAAACTCATCCCTGCCTGCCAGTTCCAGCAGGGCATCGGCCAACCGGTCGGCACCAAGTTCCAGCAGCTTACTTTTTCGTTCCGCACTCACCAGATGCACCTCCGGTTCCTCACTCCAACATGTACAGGACTTCCGCCTCCCTTGGTAACATCAATCTTTCGGGTCCTTCACCACAATTACAGGGCGCTTTTCCAGGTCGGTGTCCGGAACGAAGACGATACGCATCCCCCACCCTGAAAAGGTGGTCAACATGGTGCCGAATTCTTCGAGATTAAACTCCCTGTCGTCTATCTCTATGACCGGACGCCGCCCCTCTTCGTCGTGGATCACGCAGCGCAGCACATCCCCGCGCGGAACCCACTGGTCGCACTTTTCAGAATATCGGACCTGATCCTTACCGGGCGGGACCTCCACCGCCCGGTGCCGGTACGAAGCAACGGAGCGCTGCATGGCCCGGATTACGTCATTGTAGCATTCGAGGATTTCCTGGTCCGTCATCAGGGAGACTTCCGGCCCGATTTTCAAATTCATGCCACCCACAGTGGGGTCGCGAAAGTCAATTACCCCACAATCGCCTTCGCGCGTAATGACGACTTCATCAAGGGTTGCGATGTGCGGTTTTTTCATGCGTGGCATGCTGCTAACTCCTCTGGGACGGTCTGATGTCAGGACATTTTCCCGGAATTCTCTTGGCAAAACGAATTTAGAGGCCTGCTTTGCTACTGAAATCGGTTCAATTTTCTCGCTTCCTGCCACGCGGCAAACTCCGACGGACGAAGGCGATAACGGGCAATGATCCCCAGGTGCAGGCGCTTGATCTCATCCTGCACCATCTCCAAAAAAGCGGCCCGGTCACCCCCACCAATGTTCTCCTCCGCGTACCGCTCCACGGCCGGAAGAAAATCAGGCTCCTTTTCGCGGACAATGTCCGCTACCAGTTCGTGCAGTTGACGGCGATAGCGCAGCCGCAGCGGCTCGGGTTGAGCCAGGCTCTTGCGAATGACGACATATTCCTTGGCCGAGCGCTCATAGGCCCAAACAAACAGGTCACGCAACAGTTCCACCCGGTTCATTTCATACACCCCGAGCATCGCATCGATGTAAGCGCGCTCCGGAACATCGATAAATGTCAGAGGGGACAGGTTTTGCTTGATCAGCGGAATGTTGGCACCGAGCCGGGAAACCCGTTTGTTCACGTCCTCGAATGGCTGCAAATAGGGGATATGAACCATGATGAAAAATGCCTGTTCAAAAGGATCACGGATGTCACCGGCCTTCCGAAGTATCTCGTAAAAGCATTCCTCAATGGTCTGAGGCACTGCAAGAGGCACGAAAACGGTACCTCCGATCTGAACCGGGTGGGAACGCAGGCGCCCGCTGGCGTCAGGGTCTGGCATGAGATTTTCCGACAACAGACCGTGAAGGCTCAGGAAGGTGTGCGCATCGAACCCAATGGTTGCGGCATCGTCAACCAGCAGTTCGATGGCCGCCTTATGGTTCAGGACCATCTGGGCATCCTGCGCATCTTTCCCCTCCGGATAACGGCCGTATTCGATCAAATTCTGTGTGTCGAGGCGGGAGTAGGTGTTCCCTTCCAAGCGGCATGATGCCCAGGTGAGATCGATAAGCAAGCGGCTGAGCATGGCGCGCCCATAGGTTCCGGCCGGTCTTTCGAGATCACCAGTATCGCCTATGCGGTGCAGGTGATTTCGCGTCATCTCACCCAGATACCAGGTCTCGTTTGGGAGGTAGGAATCGAGAAACTCAGGCTCGTAACCCACGGGGGCTCGTGCGCCCCGCGGTCGGCGCACATGGGAGAAGATCTCGCGCCCTTTTTCGGAAAGCGGGATGTATGATTCATAACCTCCTTCTGCACCCGGTGCATCTGATCCAGTCGATGCTGAAGGAACGCCACTCGACGTAAGCTGCTTGTATACTGTGGCTTTGCCTTTACCGACGGCGGCAATATGCCGCCCTGTCACCAGCTCGGCAAGCGAGCGCTGAACCGTTCGCAGGTGTGGAGGGTTTTCCAGACCGCTGCGAATACCTTCACTGTTGAGCCCATCCGGGTTGCGGGTCAGTAGAGCGAGGATTTCTTCCTGTTGGTGTGTCAGCAATCTATCAGACATGTCTGTGTCTCGGTTAAAAAGGGGTACTCACGACTAATAACCATAAGCATTCTGTCGTAAACTGTCGCGAATTGCAAGCCACTTTGTCGCGAACTGTCGTGATTGGCTGCGGCCTGTTGGGAAGTGCTGGAAATCAGATTGCCTTTCCACCCTGAAGATTTTATAGTGCGCGGGCGACTATTTGTTCGTAAAACATTCGGAAGAGAGCCCCCTGACATGCACGAGCTGCTATCTCTTACACCCGCCGGTCATTTAGTCATGCTGCGCCGAACCGACCTTGAGCGCGCCGCATCGGTTGCAGGAGCCGGTAACGCTCGCAACGCGGCAATTGCCGAGGGCTTCGCGTTCTGTCAGGCGGAGGGGCTCATCGCCCTTGCCGGAGCAAGGCCGGACCCGACGTGGCCGCTCTCCTGGGCTTTCTGGCGCGATTTCGCCTCACGCTACCTGACGGTGCTCTGCCAGATGCCTTCGGCATCCCGGAAGATCGATCCCATCGCCCCCCTGGGCGACGACGAACTGAACCTCGTCTCTTTGGGCATCCCCCCCATGCCCGGGGCAGAGTACTGCTGCGTCGAGGTGCTGCGAAGCGTCTGGAACGACCTCGACAGTTGGTGCTCCGGGGCAATTGCGCGGCATGAGGACGGGCTCGCCGGGTTCCTCCAGGCGCATGCGCCACTTTGGCGCCAGGTCGGTAGGGTCTGTTTCCACCTGGCCGAAAACCGGAAAGATCCCGAATATCCCTTTGCCTTCCTGGCATCCTACATTCCGAAGCTCGGCAAAAACGCGCGGGCGCAGCACCAGCCCCTGAACCAAGCCCTGACCGAGTACGCCGGCGCCCGCAACCGGGGGGCTCTCCTGAGACTCCTGGAACCGATCCAGGAAGCGGGCGCCCGGCTGCCCTGGGTCGAAGAACTGGTGCAAAGCGGCGACATCTACCACCCCCTGGCCTGGAGTCCCGAGGAAGCGTTCCTGTTCCTGCAGAGCGTCCCCGAACTGGAAGCGAGCGGCCTGGTCGCCAGACTTCCCGACTGGTGGAAAAAACGTACCCGGCCCCGAGTACAGGTAGTCATCGGCAACTCCCGCGGCAGCGGCCTTGGCGCCGATGCGCTCCTCGATTTCCAGGTTCGCCTCACGCTGGAAGGTGAACCTCTGAGCGATGCGGAGTTGGCATATCTGGTCGCGGCCGGCGCGGGGCTTACCCTGCTGCGGGGACAGTGGGTCGAGGTGGACGGCGAGAAGCTTCGACAAACCCTGGAGCACTGGAAAAAGGTGCAGGCCGGGACGGGAGCAGACGGGCTCTCCTTTGCAGAAGGGATGCGCCTTCTGTCGGGAGCCCGGCAAGATCTTTCCGGGGCCGAGAATTTTGGAGAGGATAGCGGGTGGGCCTATGCGGAAGCGGGCGGCTGGCTGCGCGGGGTCCTGGCAGGCCTTCGTGACCCGGCCCGGCTGGCCGCTGCCGACCTCGGCCCCGAACTGAAGGCGACACTGAGACCTTACCAAAAGGATGGCGTCAACTGGCTCCTGTTCCTGAGCGAGTTGGGTCTTGGGGCCTGCCTCGCTGACGACATGGGTCTCGGCAAGACCATCCAGGTGATAGCGCTTCTGCTTGCGCTGCGGAAGCGTCGCAGTGACGCCCCCCCCACCCTCCTGGTGCTCCCCGCCTCGCTGGTCTCCAACTGGATGGGAGAGCTGGAGCGTTTTGCACCGTCGCTTCGCGTCCTGAGCCTGCACGCCTCCGAGATGTCGCGCGCCGAACTGGACCGTATCGCGGGGAACCCGACCGACGCACTTGACGGTTACCATGCCGTGCTCACCACCTACGGCATGCTTGGCCGCCAGGGATGGCTTTGCAAACAGAAATGGGATCTGATCGTGCTCGACGAGGCGCAGGCCATCAAAAACCCCTCGACACGTCAGGCCAAGGAGGTCAAGGCTCTCCGCGGACGCGCCCGGCTCGCTTTGACCGGAACCCCGGTGGAGAACCGTTTGGGCGATCTCTGGTCGCTTTTCGACTTCCTATCCCCGGGGCTGCTCGGCTCCGCCACTCGGTTCAAATCGTTCGTCAAGACCCTGGAAAGCAGTAATCCCCCTTCCTATGCGCCGGTTCGCAGGCTGGTGCAGCCCTACATCCTGCGACGCATGAAAACCGACCGGCGCATCATCGACGACCTGCCGGAAAAGGTGGAAATGACCGCCTGGTGCGGGCTGTCCAGGACCCAGGCGGCACTGTACCGCCAAGGTGTGCAGGATCTGGCGCGCAGTCTCAAGGAAAAAGCAGGGATGGAGCGGCGAGGTCTGGTGCTCGCCGCCTTGCTTCGCTTCAAGCAGATATGCAACCATCCGAGCCAGGCCCTGGGGGATGGCGAATACGGCGCGGGGAACAGCGGCAAGTACGACCGCCTGAGGGAGATCTGCGAGGAGATCGAGTCCCGAGGGGAGAAGGTGCTTGTGTTCAGCCAGTTCAAGGAAATGGCACTGCAACTTACCTCATTTCTCGGCACCGTGTTCGGCCGTTCAGGCCTGGTGCTGTACGGAGGGACCCCTGTCGTCGAGCGCCAGCGGATCGTTGATCGTTTCCAGCACGAGGACGGCCCTCCGTTTCTTGTGCTCTCGCTCAAGGCGGGCGGCACCGGACTCAACTTGACCGCCGCCAGCCAAGTGATCCACTTCGATCGCTGGTGGAACCCTGCCGTGGAAAACCAGGCCACGGACCGTGCCTTTCGCATCGGTCAAAAGCGCAACGTGCTGGTGCACAAGTTCGTCTGCCGCGGCACCGTGGAGGAGAAGATCGATGCGCTTATTGCCGAGAAAACCCGACTTGCCGGGGATATCCTGGAGGGTGGGGGCGAGATGCTCCTTACGGAAATGGACGATGATGCCCTGCTGAACCTGGTGGCGCTCGACGTGGAGAAAGCGAACTTCTAGAGAGGAAGAGACCGATGAGCCGTTTTTACGAATGGTACCCCCCGTACGTTTCCGTGGCGGAGAGGCGCGCCAATGCAAATGCCGAGTTGGAGAAGTTGCGCAAGAAGAAGGGGCTGAACGTCCAGCCGGTGGAGATCTCCGGGCGCACCATCGCCGCCTCCTTCTGGGGCAAGGGGTGGTGCGACCACATGGAGAGCTTCCACGACTACGCCAACCGACTGCCGCGGGGGCGGACCTACGTCAGAAACGGTTCGGTCTGTCACCTGGAGATCAAGTCCGGCAGCATCGAGGCGATGGTCAGCGGGTCGACGCTCTACAACGTCGTCATCACGATCGCCCCGATCGCGAAGAAGAAATGGGACGCCGTCAAGTCCTCCTGCTCCGGCCAGATAGGTTCCCTCATCGACCTATTGCGCGGCAAGCTGGCCAGAGGGGTCATGGAGGTGGTGTCCCACCGAAGCACCGGGCTCTTTCCCTTGCCCGGCGAGATCAGGTTTCACTGCGACTGCCCGGATTCCGCCAAGATGTGCAAGCACATAGCGGCCGTCCTCTACGGAGTGGGAGCGCGTCTCGATCACGCGCCGGAAAAGCTCTTCCATTTACGGGGGGTGAACCACGAGGAGATGGTGGACGTGGCGAGCGCGATAAATGTGGCTACCAGTACGGGGAGTTCCCGGCGTCGGTTGGCTGCGACCGGTCTGGATGACATCTTCGGCATCGACCTGGCTGGGGGCGGCTCCGAAAACCAACCTGCGGCAGGCGGTAAGGATGCACCGATTCCGAGGGCGAAAAAAGCCGTGGCAGCACGTCCGGCCGCCGCAAAAGCAGAAGCAAAGACGGCGGCAAAAACAGCGGTGAATTCAGCAGCACCGATTAGAGCGGCGCTACCGGTGCAGGGGGTAAAACCGCGCGTGAACGTGGCAGTGGAGGTGCCTTTCGGGGCACCCCGCGAGGTGGCACAATTTCCGAAACGTCTCACCGGGAAGGTGATACTTACCTGGCGCAGTTCACTGAAAGAGACCCAGGCGGAATTCGCCTCACGGATCGGCGTCTCCGCCGGATGTATTTCGCAGTGGGAGAAGAAACTGCGACAAACCCTTCAGGTGAGGGAGCGCGCGTTGGATGCACTGCAAAAGGCATGGGTCGACACGCATTAGCGTAACTGATTGACGGCAACCTTACGGCATTCCGACAAGCAGGAGTGACTATTCGCCGGAAATGAGTCGGCTAGGGAAGCACCCTAACCACTTGATAATATTGAATAGCAAGAAGCTCAATCAACCGCCGGCACGAGTATTTTCAACTCTAGACTAATGACCACAAAAAAGGCACTCACGATTTAACGTAAGTGCCTGAATTTATGGTGCCCAGAGACGGAATCGAACCGCCGACACGAGGATTTTCAATCCTCTGCTCTACCGACTGAGCTATCTGGGCAAGGAATCAACTTTATACTTCGGATCTCACTTCCTGTCAACCTTTTTGTGTCACACGATGAAATGTTTATGCTACTTTGTTTTTCACTCCGTGGCACATCCCTCACCCCTGCCCTCTCACTCCTTCGCCTGAGGCTTCGGCGCGCAGGCCCGCAGGGCGAAGGATGCTAGGCCCGGGAGATAAAACGGCCGTCCCGGGTGTCCACCTTGATCTTCTCGCCTGATTCCAGATAAGGGGGGACCTGCAGACGGTGGCCGGTCTCCAGGACCGCTTCTTTGGTCTGGGCTGTCGCGGTCGCGTTCTTCATGGCGGGGGCCGTTTCGGTCACGAGCAGTTCGACGGTCATGGGAAGATCGACGTTCACCATGCGGTCCTCAAAGATCCCGAGCTGCACTTCGGTGCCGTCCAAAAGAAAGGGCTGGATGGCGCCGAAAGCGTCTTCTTCCATCTCGAACTGCTCATAGGTCTCCAGGTCCATGAAGATGCCACGGCCGCCGTCGGCGTAGAGGAACTGCCCTTTGTGGCGCTCGAAATCGGCCTCGTCCACTTTGTCGCCGGAGCGGAAGGTCCTCTCCAGCACCTGGGCGGTGATCAGGTTGCGGTACTTGGTCTTCACCATGGTGTTGGCGCCGCGGGCGCTCGGGGACTGGAAGCTGACGTCTACAAGCACGCAGGGGGCACCGTCGAGCTGTATGACGAGCCCCTTTTTGAAATCGTTCGTGGTGTACATGGGTTTGGGATCTCCTTTACGAAATGTCTCTTTTTAGCAGAAAAGTGTGATAAGTTCAACAGCCCTATGCGGGCGAGTTTCGAAGTTGTGGAGGAAGCATGAAGATTGATACGGAGTTTATCAAGCTGGACAGTTTTTTGAAAGCGGTTGACGCGGTCTGCTCGGGCGGCGAAGCGAAGATTATCATCTCTGAGGGGATGGTGCAGGTAAACGGCGAGGTTGAACTGCGACGCGGGAAGAAACTGAGACCGGGCGACCGGGTGGAACTGGGAGGCAATACGTTCCTTGTTGAGTAGTTAAGAGCTTCCCCCTCCCTAGCCCCTGGGAGCACTACCGTTAAGTTCTGACGGAGGCGGTGGAGGTAACGTTGTCACTCTCAAAATGTGGCTCCCTCCCCCTCACCCCGGCCCTCCCCCGCCAGGGGGGAGGGAGAATTCAATCGCGAGAGCATGAGGGAGGGACCTGGCGCCTTAGCCACCGGAGCGCTTGGCCTTATAGCCGCGCTTGGCGAGTTCCGCCAGAATATGCTCGCCGTGATCTCCCTGGATCTCGATGATGCCGTCTTTGCAGGTGCCGCCGCAACCGCAACTGCGCTTCAACTCGCCGGAGAGTGCTGTCAGTGCCGCGGCGTCGAGGGGAAGTCCGCTAATGACCATAACGGTCTTGCCGCCGCGCCCCTTGCTCTCGCGCCTGACGCGCACTACGCCGTCGCCGGCGGGCGCCGCGGCGTTCTTACGACAGATGCAACTCTTGACGGGCTTGGCACAACCGGGACAGATCCTGCCGAATTCTGAGGAGTACACGACGGGGGCATCTTTGGAAATGGGGCTCTTTTTCATAGACTCTTTTCTAGCAGATATGGGCTGATCTTTTCAAGGTAAACATATTCCCCCGCCGATCTCCCCCGCCTTTCCCCGCCTTCTGCTGACGTTCACAAGCTCAACCTCCCCTGCGCACCAAATTCTACGGCGAAGGCAGGAGAGTGCCGAAGTGAGGGAGTCTCTACTGTTGGCGTAGAGACGCATCGCATGCGTCTCCTTCACCCGATCGCGCCCGGTTCAACTTGAATGGCGGCAGCGCTGAGACGCATGCAATGCGTCTCTACCTGAGGGCATTCGTTCGTCGACAAGCGCCTGGGCATTCGTCGTCGACCAAGCGCCGGTCTCTTCAGATCTTCTCCGGTTTCGGCACCTCGCTCGCCATGATGGGACGCGGGGTGAGCCGGTCCGGAATCCTCAGTACGGTCGTCCCCGGTGGCGGCTCGATTTCCTGATAGAGTGCGGAGCTCCCGACTCCCTGATAGCTCTTGGAAAAATGCATTGGTAGTAGGTAGCGCGGCCGCAACCGGTCCAGGATCAGGTTCAGATCTGTCGTGCACAAATGCCGCGAAAGCTGCGCCTTCCTCTGATCTGCCGCCAGGAAGGCGCATTCGCAGACCAGCAGGGTCACTCCGCTCAAGAGCCCGGTCACCCGTTCCAGGTTCTCGGGGGAGTAACCGATGTCGGTCAGGTAGCCGATGCTCGCGGGTGGCTCACGCTTCTTGATTCTGCGGTATAACGCCCCCGCGTCCGGCTCGCGACGCTCTTCCACCCGCTCGCCCGACTTTAAAGGGTGGCTTATCGGTGCGCCGTCCAGGGCGCCGGCGTGAAACAGCTTCTCCAGGCTCCTGAGCCACTCCCCCTTCAATATCCCCGCTTGCGCCATGCGCTGATCGTCCAGCACGAACGCCTCACCCTCGGTCACCCGGAAAGCAAGTATCGCTATCCGGTGCTCGCACAGTTCCGCGTTCACGGTAAGGTACCTGTTGCGGTAGATTTCCCCGCTGCGCACGCCGTCGGGGCGCGCGGCAAACCCCTCTGCCCCGCGATAGAGCGTGCTCGCCACCTCGCCGCCGCTCACCTCCCCTACCCGGAAATTCCCCCAAAAGGTGTCGGCCAGGTTCCAATCGTAGCAGGAAAACTTGTGCGCCATCCGGCCGGAAAGGCCGGGGGGACCGAAGACCTCGACGGTGCGCGGGGAGGCGTGGCTGTGCCTGATGACGCTGTCCATCCCCATGAAATGGTCCATGTGGGCGTGGCTTACGAATACCGCATCGATGGAAGAGAACACTCGCTTGGCAAGATGATGCACCCTGCCGCAATCGAAAAGCAGGGCGCGCCCCGTGGGCCTGATGCGGATCAGCAGCAGGGGGTCGTCAAAGAGCCCGGCAAAGAAAGTCGGCTCCAGATAGCGAAAGGGTCTGGGCATGGCTAGATTTTACCATTTGATTGACCTGTATCAATTGCAACACTCTCTGATAGGGCTAGAGTTACTTTCAGAAGAAGCGATAGCGACACTAAGGAGATATGACATGGCAGAGAAAAAAGGCGTGGCGACGGGCGAGAAACTGAATCTGGCAAATCTGGCAGGCTATCAGGAAGGTGCAGTGGTGAGCAGGACGGTGGTGGATAAGCCGGTCGGAACTATCACGGCTTTTGCTTTTGACGCGGGCGAGGGTTTGAGTGAGCATACCGCTCCCTACGACGCTTTTGTACAAGTGCTGGATGGCGAGGCGGAGATCAACATAGAAGGAAAGGTTCAGACGGTAAGCGCAGGTGAGATCGTCGTCATGCCGGCCGGCAAGCCCCATTCCCTGCGTGCCGTGAACCGCTTCAAGATGCTTTTGGTGATGATACGGGCGTAAGAGCCCCGGGGGATTCCGTTGGAGGCAGAGGGGAAAAGTAACCACTGTCTCTAACAAGTGCCAGTGCCTTGCTACCGGCCTTAGATGCTACCGAGTACGTTGCGCACCTTGGCGGCCAGGTCAGGCACGGAGAACGGCTTGTGGACGAATTGTAGCCCTCATCTAGTGCGCCGTTCCACTCCTGCAGGCTCTGAAAGAACATCTCGAAGCGCTCCGGCCGACCGGTCAGGGCGACCCTGCCGCAGGTTTCGATCAACAGAGGATCGGAAAGCCGGATTCCGGGCATCACCTCCGTTATCCGCCTGCCAACGCTATCCTTCAGCCCGGTCTGCAGTTCAAAGGTTTCGTTGACGGCGAGGTGGATGAAATCCCTGGGGGTGCCGCCCTCAAAGCACAAAAGATCCACTATGATAAGTCGGCGACCCACTATTTTACGTGTAGAAGATTGATGAACGGGCAGGTAGGAAAAGCAGGCTCGCCTCTCCGGGAACCTTTAGGTGCAGGAGCTTGAATCTGGCAATGGCAGGGGTTGGAAACCTGGTGCAACCAGGAAGGAAGAGGGGATGCAGGCGGAAGGTCAGATGCTGTCAAGCACCTCGCGGACCTTGGCGCCCAGGGCAGACAGGGAGAACGGCTTGTGGATGAACTGCAGCCCTTCGTCAAGTACGCCGTGATGGGCAATGACGTCGGCGGTATATCCCGACATGAAAAGCCGTTTGAGACCGGGGAATAAGGACTGCAGTCTGTTCGCAAGCTCCAGACCGTTCATCCCGGGCATCACCACATCGGTCAGCAACAGATGAATTGCGCCGGCATGCTCCTTGGCCAGGTCGATGGCGGCGCCAGGGGTGTGCGCCGGCAGCACGCGGTAGCCAAGCCTGGTGAGTAGCATGGTGGTCACTTCTAGGATGGCCAATTCGTCCTCCACCACCAAGATGGTCTCCCGGCCGCGCACAACAGCTTCCGGCGACGCTGCGCGACTTGATTCCTCGACCTGCCCCTGATGCCGGGGGAGATAAATGGCGAAGCTGCTGCCGACTCCGGGCTCGCTGTACACATTAATGAATCCACCGTTTTGCTTCACGATGCCGTAAACGGTCGCCAGACCGAGACCGGTTCCCGCTCCGAGATCCTTGGTGGTGTAGAAAGGCTCGAAGATACGGGCCTGGGTTTCCTTGTCCATGCCGCAGCCGTTGTCGCTGACTGAGAGCCGCAAGTATTCGCCCGGTACGAAGCCCGCGTTGCAGGCGCAATATGCCTCGTCGACTACGCTATTCCCGGTCTCGATGAAGATCTTCCCGCCCCCGACTATGGAGTCGCTCGCGTTGACGCAGAGGTTGGCCAGGACCTGGTCGATCTGGGAAGGATCGATCTTCACCGGCCAGAGATCCTCCTGGTTGTTCCAGACCAGCTCGATCTGCTCCCCGATCAGGCGCTTCAGCATCTTGAGAATGCCCGAAACGATCAAATTCAGGTCCAGCACCTTGGGGGCGACGGTCTGCTTACGTGCGAACGCCAGCAATTGGCGGGTGAGATCGGCGGAACGCTCGGCCGCGGAGAGGATTTCCTCCATGCTGGCGTGGATCGACTGTCCCGGCTCCAGTTTCATCAGGGTGAGGTTGGCGTGACCGATGATGACGCTCAGCATGTTGTTAAAATCGTGCGCCACCCCGCCTGCCAGCCGCCCCACCGATTCCATTTTTTGGGCGTGCCGAAGTTGCTCTTCGAGCTGGAGCTTTTCCATCTCGTCTTGCTTACGCAGCAGAGCGGCCGCGACCTGCGAGGCGATCCCCTCCAGTAACGCGACCGATTCCCGGGTGAAACACCCCGGGCGCCGGTCATTGAGTTGGAGCAGACCGACGATCCTCTCCTTGTTCCGGATGGGGATCAGCGCCTGGGAGGCGTACCCCTGGTGCAGGCAGCGGTTGCGGGGATGAAGCAGGGAATCCTGGCCGGGCGGGAGTTCGACCAGGGCAAGGAGGTCGTTGCACCAGAAACTCCCTGCGGAGGTGAATAACTCGCTATCCGGGTCGCCGCCGCCCGAGAGGACCAGGCCGCAGGTGCAGTTGGGGCTGAGGTTGCCGGTCCTGTCGCGGGCCCCCCCTGCAGTGCCGGGATTCCAAAGGCTGTTCTCTGCCGCCAGAAAATCGCTCGGGAAACCGACCTGGCCGACATAGGGGAAGTCTTCTCCCTCCTGTAACCGCATCCCCACGGCGTCAAAGCCGGTGCGGGCCTGCACCACTGCCAGGACGCGGTCGATGCAGCAAAGTAGTTCTCCCGGCTCGTTCAGGATCTGCAGGACCTCACGGCCCATTTCCTGATAGGCCTCCGCCTTTTTACGCTCGGTTATCAGATCCAGGAGCGCCACGAAATGGTCGGGGGCCGGACTGTAGATGGAAATCGAAAACCACTGTTGCAGGGCCTCGACAAAGGTCTCAAACCGTTCGGGCCTCCCGCTGAGCGCCACCTGGCCGCAGATCTCCAGAAGCTGCGGTTTGCGCTGCCGGAAGCCGGGAATTATCTCGCTGATCCTTTTGCCGACAACCTCACGCAACCCCGTCTGCAGTTGGAAGGTCTCATTGACGGCCAGCAGGATGAAATCCGCAGGCGTCCCGGATTCGATCAGTATCCGGCAATAGGCAAACCCATTCAGAACATTCTGAAACAGGGACCGGTACAGGTTCTCGCTCTCGAGAAGCGCCTGCTCAGCTCGTTTGCTCTGGGTGATGTCCCGAATGCTTTCGATCACCCCGATGACGTTGCCGGCCTGATCGTGCAGCGGTGAGGTCTTGACATGCACCCAGGCACCCCGGCCGGCGCAGAGGGCCGGGCAAAACAGCTCCCCCTCCAGGGAGTCACCATTGCGGGTGACATCGGGATACCAGGCGGCAAGCTCCGCGGGTAGCGCGGAGATCAGGTCCAGCAATAACGGTCGTGGCGTCCCGTGGAAAGGGACGGCATAGGCATAGCCACTTTTACCGAGCATCTCGTGGGCAGCAACACCGGTCATCTCCTCGACGGCGCGGTTCCAGATTATGACGCGTTTTTCCTTATCGAGGGCGAGAGTTGCGTCCGGGAGGAAAGCGATGATGTCCGCCAGTTGCCTGAGGTTCTCCCGCAGCGTTTGCCCGCCACCCACCTGCTCGACGCAGTCCAGGCGGTCGGCAGGGTCGGCAAGGTCGGCAAGGTCGACAGAGTCGGCAAGGTACGCCGGCGCCCCGCCGAACGCACCGAACTCGCCGGTTACGACTGTTGTCCCGGCCTGGAGCCCCGGAGCTGTTCCATCAGAAGTAGGTCGTTTTCCCATCATAGTTTCTGCCTTCCACCTGGTTCGGAACCGCAATGGCATCTTGAACACACGAGGTTTCCCATGGCAGATTGTCACCGGCACCACGCAATTGGGCCCTCGGAAAGCACAACCCGCAGATTCCAGTTATCAATCGGCTGAGTGATAGAAACAGAAAAGGGAAACCGGCATAAGTCAGCAACGATCTAATTCGGCTGTAGGAAAACAGGAACTATCAGGTAGGAGAAGCTAAGTCTGCAGAATATCCGGTGAGTGCGGTGACGGATCACAATGAAGCCAGTATTAAGTTTGGCTTGTAAACAACTCTGCACGCCAATTATCGGTCGCAATATAACTGAGAGCTGTTCCGGCGCCTTCCTTAGCGCCCGGGTATGGCGGAAACCTTCGCCTCATTTCCCGTTTAAACGTACACGATCATCGGTAACAGGAATTCACGGCAGAACACCCAGCGGCACCGTCAACTGCAAAATGGTGCCGCCTCCAGGTTCACCGCCGATTTCCAGCTTCCCCCGGCAGATCCTGGCGCGCTCCTGCATGCCGATCATGCCATAGGCCTTCACGGAGTTGATCTGTTCCGGTGCAATCCCGCAGCCGTTGTCCGATATTTCCAGTATCAGGTTCCCGTCTTTCTTGCAGAGCGAGACACTGACTTCAGTCGCCCCGGAGTGCCGGGCAATATTGGTGAGCGCTTCCTGGACGATGCGCATGACCGTGGTGGCCAATTGCTCTTCGAGCGGATCGATATCCTCGTTCAGCATCATGAAGCACTCAAGACCGCTGCGCTTGCTGAATTCGGACACCTGCCACTCGACGGCGGCCACCAGTCCCATCTGGTCCAAAAGCGGCGGACGCAGGTCAGCGGCGATCCGCTGCACCTTGCTGGTCAGTTGATCGACACTCAGCAGCATCTCGTGCAGCCGCTCGAAGACATCTTGGCCGGCGTCGGGTATCCGGCACAGTATCCATTCCACATCCAGCTTCAGCACCGTGATGCTCTGCCCGATGTCGTCGTGAATATCGCGCGCGATGGCTATGCGCTCACGCTCCTGGACCGTCTGGATATGCTCGTTCAAAGCGTACAGCTTATGGTTCAGTTCAACCAGACGCTCATCGCTTCGGACCCGCTCGGTGATATCCCGGATCGCGGCCACCAGCACTTGGTGCCCCTGGTATTCGAAATAGCTGCAGGCAATCTCGACGGGGAATATCGTGCCGTCTTTTTTGCGGTGCAGGCGCAAGGGAACCACAGTCTCCTTGTTGCGTATGGACAATCCCGTCACCGGCGGTTCGGCGGACAGGTCACTGTGCCTGATGGTGCCGAACTCCTCCTTGGTGTACCCGTACATTCTGAGAGCGGCCCCGTTATACTCCATGAAGCGGCCGGTTTCCCAGTCGAGCATCAGTACGGTGTCCGACTCCATCTCGAACAACTGCCGGTAGCGCTCCTCGGAGTATCGGAGCGCCTCCTGGTCCCGCAGGCGCTGGGTGATATCTCTGGCCATCGCCGTGGCGCCGACCACCTGGTTGTTCTCATCAAGGATGGGATTTAAATGACTCTCGAAGTAGCTGGACTCATCGGCGCCGTAGGTACGCACGCTGGTATGCGATTCCCCCCCCAGGGTACGATCATAATTCGCGCGGGCGGCGTTTCTGTCATGTTCCAGCGTGATACAGGTGAGGATGTCCATCCCGACCGCGATGTCAGTGTGATACACCCTTTTCATGACGTCCGAGTGCGCCGTATTGAAGTAGAGATAGCGGTAATTCCGGTCGATGGAGAGCAGCATGGTGTCCTTCTGGCTCTCCAGGCTGGCCTTGGAGCAGTTCGGACCTGGTAAGCTTCTCCAGCTCCTGCTCCCGGGTGATGCTGACCGCCTCCATCCAGCGTATACGGCGCAGGCGCTCCATCAATATGCAGAGAAATATGTTGGCAACGCTGAAGATGAGCAGCGCGATCTGATTAATGGGTGTCTTTGCGAAGGAACCGTTGGGGGAGAAGTACCAGCCGACGGTCAGGGCCGACAAGAAGGTGGCGAGGATTCCCGGCCCTCTGCCGGCGTAGACCGCGACCACAAGAATAGCGGGGAAAAAAACAATGAAGGGGGGCATGGGGCCCAGACGGCTCTCCAGCCCCTGTCGCGCCAATAAGGCGAGTGCAACCAGCAGGAAAGAGAGGCCGTAGCTGAGCACGATGTTGAGCGGGTGGGTGTCGCCGCTCTCCCCCCAGGGGCTCCGGTGGGCATTCTTGAGCCAGGACTGGAAGAAACCGGGAGGGTGGGCGCTCATGTGGGAAAATTGAATTCTGTCAGTTTGTGGTGGGTACCGTAGCTGATGATGTCGGCAGTTGTCCTAAGCTGCAGCTTCTCCAGAATGCGCGCCCGGTAGGTAGAGATGGTTTTTACGCTGAGAGAGAGATTCCGGGCTATCTCGGTAAGGGTTTTTCCCGCGGTCATCATGCAGATCAATTGGTACTCCCGGTCGGAGAGCGTTTCCGGCAGGGGCATGCTCTCCTTGTTGCTGATGGCGTCAATCAGGAGTTCGGACTGGGCGGGCGTGATGAACTTTTTACCGGACAGCACCTTTTCGATCGCCTCTTTCAGCACGGCAGCGTCGCACCCCTTGTTGACGTACCCGGCAGCTCCCGCCCGCAGGGACCGGACCGCATAATGCTCCTCGGGATGGGTGCTCAGGATGATCACCGGCAGCTTGGAGCCGCTCTGGTTCAAGAGCTTCAAAACGCTCAGCCCGTTCATGTCGGGAAGCGAGATATCCAGCAGCAGCAGGTCGTAGCTACCGGAGTTGAGCATGGCTATGGCTTGCCCACCGTCGCAGGCCTCTGCGAACTCCACCGGCTGGTCCAGGATTTCCCCCAGTATTCTGAGCACTCCCTGCCTGAGTATGGTGTGATCATCGACGATCAGAATCTTTTTCATGGTCACTCTTCTCCTGCTCCAGGCAGCAGCGCCAGGCGTAATCTGCCCTCGCGCGCAACTTTCCATCGGCCTCCAGCTCTTTCCTTCAGGTCCCCGGGGAGCTCCTGCGCTGCCGGGATCCCGTCTGCATTTAACCCAAAGTGAGGCAAAGATTAGAGCATCCCTTCGGCAAAGTCAAAGGCCTTCAGGGAACATAAGGGGAAATTAAATTTACTCTTGGGTGCCAATCAAAAGGGATAATTAAACCTTTACTATCCAGCACCTGCTTGGAAGGTGGCCCCCCTCGCCGGGCGCTGACGGGATGCCCCAAACAGCACCCGCAATAAGGCACCTTCGCTTTGGGGAAGGCAGTTCCAAAAAAAAATGACCTCTCAAAATTGAAAGGTCATTTCTCTTAAACTACCTGATTGGTGCCAGCTTCCGCAGCCCACGATTCTCGGGGAGAGGTTACCTGCAGCCGCAGCCGCAACGCTCCTTGTGGGCCGCTTCGTATCCCTTTTTGAGCAGCTTGGCAACTTCCTTGGCGTGATAGGTGAGAATTATGTCGGCTCCGGCCCTCTTGAAGGAGGTCATGGTCTCCATGATGACGCGGTCCTCGTCGATCCACCCCATGCTGGCGGCAGCCTTCACCATGGAGTATTCGCCGGAAACGTTGTAGACCGCCAGGGGGAGGTTGAACTCGTTTCTCACCTCGCGCACGATGTCGAGGTAGGGAAGCCCGGGCTTCACCATCAGGATGTCGGCGCCCTCCTCCACGTCCATGCGCGCCTCGCGGATCGCCTCCAGCCGGTTGGCCGGGTCCATCTGGTAGGAGCGGCGGTCGCCGAACTGCGGGGTCGACTCGGCGGCCTCGCGGAAGGGGCCGTAGTAGCCGGAGGCATACTTGACCGCGTAGCTCATGAGCGGTACTTCCTTGAAGCCGTTGTTGTCCAGCGACTCGCGGATCGCGGCGACCCGACCGTCCATCATGTCGGACGGAGCGACCATGTCGGCGCCGGCTCTAGCGTGGGAAAGCGCTTCCTTGGCGAGCAGCTCCAGGGTCTCGTCATTGTCCACGTCGCCGTTCTTGATGACGCCACAGTGGCCGTGGTCGGTGTACTCGCAGAGGCAAACGTCGGTGATGACGGCGAGCCCGGGGACGTTTTTCTTCAGCGCCCGGATGGTGTCCTGGATGATGCCGGTGTCCGAGTAGGCGTCGCTCCCCATGGCGTCTTTCTGCTCCGGGATGCCGAACAGGATGACCGCGGGAACGCCGAGCTCATAGGCCTCCTGGGCCTCCTCGACGATGTTCTCGATGGACTGCTGGTAGATCCCGGGCATGGAGGAGATTTCCTTCTTGATCCCCGAGCCGAAGGCGGAAAACATCGGATATATCAAGTCGTGCGCGGAGAGCGAAGTCTCCCGGACCATGTTTCTGAAAATCTCGTTACCCCGGATCC
>Ga0209123_1001871_pt1 | contig 19335 bp, 13 predicted proteins | sample BarGraIncu00431A_FD_184500 | JGI IMG/M metagenome (GOLD analysis project Ga0209123, IMG submission 184500) | Arctic peat soil microbial communities from Barrow, Alaska, USA - Barrow Graham LP Incubations 004-31A (SPAdes) (version 2) | ecosystem: Environmental > Terrestrial > Soil > Wetlands >... | reverse complement strand
TCCGATCTAGAAGAATCCGTTATCATCGACATTGCCGGTGCGAAGAGCCCTAGAGACATCCTCAAGGCCGAGCTGTCTAGGCGTGGTATCTCTTATCAGCAACTAGCCATACTTATGGGACCGCGTGGCTGGAAACTCAACAAGGCGGCCGTCGACAACCGAATGAGCCGGGGGAGTTTTGGCGCTGATTTTTTTCTGGATAGCCTAAGGGTAATTGGGTGTGACAGGTTTGGTGCCATTCCATTTGAACCCGATAAAATCGGGAAGCAGTAAAAATTCAATTTTTAACAGGAATCCTATGGAATCACCATCTTTGAATCAGGAAAACGAAAGCTGTAAAGCTCTTTTAAACCTGGCGACCGAATCTTGGCGATTTTCCAGGATTTTTTCCCGGGTCGTTGCCAAACTGGACGCAGGTGATCAAAACAGATACCTCAGTCAATACCGCTACTACGTAAAGCAGCTCGAGGACAGCCTGTCGAATGCAGGGTTCTCCCTCGTTAATCTCGAAGGACAGCATTTCGACCCGGGTATGGCTGCAACTCCTTTGAATATTGAAGATTTTGCCCCTGAAGACATGTTGTTTGTTGAACAGATGCTGGAACCCGTAATCATGGGGAACGAAGGTTTGGTAAGGACGGGAACAATAATTCTTGGGAAGGTTGATAAAATATGAGCTATTACGTAGGTATTGACCTTGGAACAACCAATAGTGCAATAGCCACCTATGATGGTGAAACTGTCAGATTGTACAAGAGCCCTGACCAGAATGACGTAACACCCTCTGCCATTTTCTTGGATAAAAGAGGAAATAAGTATCTCGGGAAGCGCGCTTACGACAATGCTGCTCGTAATCCTGACAACGCCGCCATTCTTTTTAAGCGTTTGATGGGAACAAGTACTCCGATGAAGTTGTCCGCAGTCAATACAGTGATGACGCCAGAATCCTGCTCAGCAGAAATTCTTCGCCTGTTGTTCGGGTATCTCCCTGAAGAAATACGGAATAATCCTTCAACCGGTGCAGTAATCACGGTGCCTGCTGCATTCAACCAGATGCAAAAGGACGCCACCATGTCAGCGGCTGAACTGGCCGGCATCGGTAATGTTGCGTTGATGCAGGAACCCGTTGCTGCAGTTATGAGTGTCATGCAGCACAGAAAAGGGGATGGAGTTTTCCTTGTCTTCGATTTTGGGGGGGGAACACTTGATGTGGCTATCGCTCAAAGCTTCTCAAGCAGGGTCAGTCTTCTTGCCCATGGGGGGATCGCCATGTGCGGCGGTCGTGATTTTGATAGGCTGATTCTCGATAACATTGTAAAACCTTGGCTCCTCCTGAATTTTGACTTGCCCGAAAATTTCACCGATTTCGCCTCGAACCCAAGTTATAAGGCGCTGGTCCGTATGGCCACCTGGGCGGCGGAGAAGGCCAAAATTGAGCTTTCATCGAAATCTGAAGCGGTAATTCAGCTCTCTGACACTGAGATTGGGGTCCGCGACGCATCGGGTGAAGAAATATATCTTGATATCCCGTTTTCTCGTGAAACCCTGAATGCGCTCATTGCCCCGAAATTGGCCGAATCTGTTCAAGCTGCCAGAGAGACCATGGAAAAGGCCGGGCTTTCCTCTTACGACATTGAACGGGTTGTCTTCGTCGGTGGGCCTACAAACTACAAACCACTACGCGACAAGGTCGCTTTTGAACTGGGCATTGCTGCGTCGACAGATGTGAACCCGATGACAGCTGTTGCAGAAGGCGCCGCTGTCTTTGCTGAGTCTATCGACTGGTCTTCCCAGAGAAGAGAAAGAAAAAGCACTCGCGGAACCGTTACTGCGGGTAGTTCCCTGAAAATTTCTTTCAACCACATCACAAGGACGCCTGATTCGAAGGCCAAGGTCATAGTCAAGGTTGCTGGCCAACCTTTGCCGGGGACTGAGTTTCAAATCGAAAGCCTCGATACGGGGTGGTCGTCTGGCCGTCTCCCGTTGAAGGACGGAACCACGCTAGATGTCATCCTATCCAAGCCAGGTGATAATGTTTTTAAAATCTGGGTGTTTGACGCTTCAGGGGGGCCAATCTCCCTTGAAGTCAACAAACTTACCATTACCCGCACCGCAGCGACAATTGATGCTATTCCTTCATCATCGTCCATAGGAATTGAGGTCCTGGATAAATTGGGTGGCCGTCCAGTGCTAGAGTACCTGGTTCGGGAAGGCGATCCCTTACCTCAAAAGGGGAAAAGGACTTTCAAAGCCGTTGAATCGCTGAAGGCAGGCGGCTCGGGGGCATTGAATTTCAAGCTTTGGGAAGGGGAAATTAGCGACCCTATAACCGACAACCGCCCGATAGGTACCCTCTCGATAAAAGGGTCAGATTTAGATGATGGCGTAATCGCGGCTGGCACAGAACTCATCTGTGACTACGAGGTATCCGATTCTGGCAATGTCGTTTTCGAGATATCGGTCCCCAGCATTGGTGGGACGTTTAATAGTGGCAGGAATTTTTACTCGAGGCAGGAAGGAGCTATAGACTACTCAAGTGCTTCCATGCAGATCCTGGACGACGCGGATGCAGTAAAGAAAAGAATCGAGGCAGTGAACACCAAGGTAGACAGCGACAAACTTGACCAAGCCCTTGATAAGATAGAAGATGCAAAGTCCATTGGAGAGAACGAATCTGACCCCGAAAAGACCAAGCAGGCAATGGACAGTGTCCTTGAAGCCAAAAAATTGCTCGCGCAGGTACGAGAAAGTCACCAGAAGGAAATCCGGCAACTTGATCTGGACCGTTGCTGTGGCTTTTACGATGAGTGCGTTCGCCAATTTGCACGGTCTAACGAAAATAGCGCGTTTGAAAACCTGAAGCGCACGGCCCAGAAGTCAATCGAAACTGGCGGGAATGATTTTGAATCACATTTAGACCAGATGAGGACAAAGAATTTTCTCATCCTCTGGCGTCAAGATTGGTTTGTTGTCGACCGGTTTAAGGATCTGGCAGATGGCGCCCATCGTTTCACAGACAAGCACCGCCATGCGGAACTTGTTGCAGTGGGCACCAAAAGCATCCAGGATGACGACATCGATAAACTCAGGCAGGTAGTTTACGAACTAGATTCGATAAAAACCGGGTCAGTTTCAGACGACGACATTTTTTCGGTGGCGAACATCGTAAGGGGGTAGGGGTGTCTGTAGACGCATGGCTTCCTATGGATTTTGCCATTCCCAGCGGTAAACATATCCAATTGCCGTTATGTGAGGGAGATGGTTGGCAATTATACAAAACAAAAGAAGGCGATAACCTTCTTGTGGTCAAGGAGAATTTGCGCGACCGGTGGGTACATGCCAACCTACTAGATTCAGGACTTTTTGAGCGTTTCACTTTTGGCGAGCCGTGCTTCTACTCAATATCCAGTCCTCCCGACCAAGTGCTTGCAGCTATCCAAGATTGTAGGTCCCCTAATAATAAAGTCGAGGCGTTGGTTTTAGCACAGGCAATTAACGCTACCCGCAAGATCGATGTAGAGTCCTCACTGCACGATGGAATTATGGTAGAGCGGTATTCCCGTATTCTCCCAACCTATACTCTTTCGCCATATGTTGATGACGAAGTCGTCCTTGGAGCGTTATTGACTGGTGGTATCCCGGTCTCGGTGAAGTCGATCCGCCGATTACGGTCATGCTTGACTTGGATACCTGAATTGGCTCTGCGAGAAATCATCGAAGCCAGCGGTTGCGAACTGGCGCCCAGCCTCAATGATTCAGAAACTGCCGGTCACATTATTAGCCCGGAAACAACAGCCAAATTCGAACTGGTCGGCCGTCCTGACTTGGAGCGTTTCATGTTGGACCAGGTAATCGATATCATTGAAAATGCAGACAAGTATAGAACACTTGGTATCGATTTTCCATCTGCCGTTGTCCTTCACGGTCCTCCTGGCTGCGGTAAAACATTCGCGGCGGGGAAACTGGTTGAGTACCTTGGTTGGCCGAGCTTTGAAATCAACTCATCCTCAGTTGGTAGCCCCTATATCCACGAGACAAGTCGTAAAATTGCCGAGCTTTTTGACCGTGCCATACAGAACGCTCCGTCCGTTTTGGTTATAGACGAAATGGAGGCGTTTCTTGCCGACAGGCAAAGTGGTGCAGCTTCTGGGCATCACAGGGTTGAGGAGGTCGCAGAGTTTTTGCGTAGGATTCCTGAAGCGATAAAGAATCACGTGCTTATCATTGCCATGACAAATCGGATTGAAATGATTGACCCTGCCATACTCAGAAGGGGTAGATTTGACCATGTAGTGAAAGTTGATATGCCATCCGAAGCAGAGGTTAAAGCTCTTCTTGAAAAGCTCATATCCGAGCTCCCTCATGCCGATGATGTCAATATTCAAGGGATAGCTGAAAAGTTGAGTAACCGTCCTCTTTCCGATGTCGCATTTACCGTCCGGGAAAGCGCACGCCTAGCGGCGAAAGCTGGTAAAACGATCATAGATGGCGAATGCTTGGAACTCGCTGTGACTTCGTCGCCTTCCCGTGACACCGAAGTCGCGATAAACCGGAAAATTGGGTTTTAATCTGTCCGTATCTGAAACTGGAGCAAACAATGGCCAAGGATAAAAACCAATCAGACAGCCCGAGGGGATTCGCTGGGTTTCAGGAACACGTTTCGGATGTTGGCTCGATGCTCGAAGAACCAACACCTGGGACGGGAACGGTTACCGGAAAGGTCCCCTACGAACCTGATTTTGTCCTGGTAGGTGGGAAACCTACTTCACCAGCAGGCACAACCAAGCCAGCTACGCCTGGGCGTAGGATTGATAAAAAGACGCTAGGACTAGTTGTCGGTATCGGCTTGGTTTTAGTCGTGATTATAGCGAACCAGAGCGACACGCCTCCCCCTCCTGCGCCATCAGAAAACTATGCGGTGAATACTCCGCAATCCCAACCCTCTGCGCCGGCTCCAACATACCAGAGCGCATCGTCTGAAGAAATGCCCCCAGTCGGAGCGGATTTAGTGCTAAACCGTCCCCAAATCACCTACTGCATTTCTGAAAAAATCAGAATGGATGGCATGGAGCCTGCTGTCGACAAGTATGACAAATCACAAGTAAACATCTTTAATTCCCGTGTGAACGACTACAACAGTCGTTGTGGCAGTTTCCGCTACAAACAGGGCCTCTTGGAGTCGGTACGGGCAGATGTCGAAGCCAGGCGCTCGGGACTGGAAGAAGAGGGAAGGAACCTTCTCCGGTAAAGCTGCTAAGCTACTAAAAAGGGTATATGGCGTATGGATAAATTATCGATTTGGCAAAACCCGTTCTTCATACTTGGTGCGACAACAAGAGACACTCAGCAGACAATCATGTCCTTGTTTGAGGAAAAGTGTTTAATAGCTGATCATGACAAATTGCTCAAGGCTAGAGCAGACCTAACGAATCCAAGGACGCGAACAGCTGCTGAAATCGGTTGGTTACCCGGATTGTCACCAAAGCAGGCTTTCCTGGCATTAGAATCACTTTCGGTAGGTAATTCGGAAGAAAAAACATTCGATTACCCTGAACTAGATTGTGCAAATCTCTATGCGTCACTAATAGAATTGTGCCGGCAGGAGGAAAAAAGCGAATATTTGGTAGAATATACAATCTCTCTGGCCTACGCTGTTGAAAGCATTGATGCTGAAGAAGTGCTGCGGCATATCAATGAAGACAGAGTGGTTTCAGGATTCCCAGAAGTTCGTTCTATCGAGGCGGTGGAAAAAGAGCTTGTTGAACGGAGAAAGTTTTATAAGGATGTTGTTAAAAGAAGCTTAAATAGTCTGCCTACTGCCAAACTGGTCGATTCAATGATTAGGATAGTGGAATTTGCCACGGATAACGGTGATGAGCCGGCTCCTGTGCTGATTGATGATATCGTTGATGGCTACGAGGTTGAAGCCCACGAATTCCTTTGCAGAGAGGCAGAAAACGTCACCAAGCTTGTATATATTATTCGCGATGTTGCCCCTGACGGTGAGCGAGAGGTAAATAAAGTTCTGGTCAAGCTTGAATCCGTGCTCCGGAACTGGAATAAATTTGCTCGGCCTATACAGCTGAGCATGAAAAGTCGGGGTCTCGACCATGACCTGAGCCGAACGATGGCCTATCAAGTGCGAAGTCTCGGAATTGACCTCTGGAACGAGCACCAAATGCTTGAACCGTCCCGAAACCTGACATCTTTACTCCAAGACATTTTTGTTGAACTCCCTGAAGTCGTTGACAAGTTGGTTGAAGACACTTCAACCTTGGATGATTTGCGAAAGCAAAAAAATAAGTCTGAACAAGAAGCAGAAAAATGGGCAGAAGAGATTTATTTCAATACCGAAATAGGGTTAATAATCAAAGATAGGCTCACCATATCAACCGAAGGCATCCGACACAAAAACAAGTTTTTTCCTCTAGATTCTATTACTAAGGTTAAGTGGGGAGGCAAGCGTCATTCCATTAATGGGATACCAACCGGTACGTCATTTTCTATTTACATCGGGACTAAGACGGATGAAACGAAAATTGAGACAAGAAATAGCAAAATTTACAATGAATTCGTAGAAAAATTATGGAAAGCTGTTTGTGTTAATTTACTTCTTGCAATGGTACAAGACCTCAGACAAGGCAGTAAGTATCAATTTGGAGATGCTCTTGTAGATGACTTCGGTCTTGAAATGACCCGCCGTCGTCTTTTTAAAAGTGAACGTGTCTACGCGAAATGGGACAAAATTAGAGGATGGAGTGCCGATGGTAACTACAATCTGCGAATTGATGGCGAAAATAGTACTTCATGTACGCTTTCCTACGCTAAAGACAACAATATTCACATTCTTGAAGCGGTATTAGGAGCAATGTTTAAAAACGGTGGGGACCGAATCAGCTACCTTTTTGACTAAAAATTACTGCGCTCCGAGATCTCATCGATAAGCGGCCAGAAGCGTCACTTATCCTTAATTGCCTTTGCAATCGCCTACCCCGCCGTCGCCAGGTCCGCTGGCGGCATCTAAAATCCCTTCTCCATCAATAGTGTTACCTATCTTTCTAGCAATTTATGAAGACTCTGTCTATCGGTCTCTTTCCGTGCAGGAATGTTTACAGAAGCCTGAATATGGTTAAAACTAATATGCAGTGTCAAAAGTGTACTTTTGGCACTAATGCACTTCCCGCTGCATTCAGTACATTAAAGTCATGTTTACAGTGTCAAAACCAAATGCCAAAACAAAGTGACAAAATTGCGTACATGTGTTAAGTTTTGACCTTCTTAACTGGGAGGACTCTTTATGGGCGCGAAAATTGGATATGCGAGAATAAGCACAAGAGATCAAAATCTAGACAGCCAATATGATATGTTGGAACAGGCTGGCTGCCAGAAGATCTATGGAGATACCAAGAGCGGCATAACGGAGTCCCGCGAAGGATGGGACAACCTGATGGGGTATATCCGCCCAGGGGATACCATCGTCATTACCGAGCTTAGTAGAATGACGCGCTCGCTGATGCATCTTCTTAGGCTTGTCCAGGAGCTTGAGGAAATGCAGATCAGCCTGGTATCTCTCAGGGAAAACATAGACACCTCGACGGCTACGGGGCGTGCCTTTGTGGCGATCATGGGCGTGATAAACCAGTTGGAAAGAGAGCTAAAGTCCGAAAGAGCTGCTGCAGGCCGCTCGGCAGCGAAGGCTAGGGGCAAAACTGGCGGCAGGCCTAGAACAGACATCAAACTCTTGGAAAAGGCGGCTATTCTCTTTGATCAATCTGGTGACTCAGCTGATGCTATATGCAAATCACTGGGCATCGGGCGTAGGACCTTTTTCCGATACCTTGAGGAATACAGGACTGCAGAGTACCAGGCGAAAATGGCGGACGGATCGATCCGGATCGGTGACAAGAGACCTGACGACTCCGACAGGTGCTCCCATATAGAGTTTTAGTGCTTCATAGCGTAGATTCAAACAGTTATCGGTGATTCAAAACCTGGAGTACTACCATGGCTAAAACACGGGCAAAAACAGGATACGTCTGTTCCGACTGCGGCGCCGAATACCTGAAATGGCAGGGACACTGCACTGCATGCGATGCCTGGAGTACGGTATCCGAGGTCCGGATCGCACCGGTTCCTAGCCGGCGCGAGGGGTTTGCTGGAACTGTTTCAGTCGTGACGCTGCTGGGGGAGGTGGAGTGCACTGAACAGGCGCGCTTTTCCAGCGGGAGCGAGGAATTCGACCGAGTCCTGGGCGGTGGCTTCGTCCCTGGCTCGGTGGTGCTAATCGGCGGAGATCCGGGCGCGGGCAAGAGCACGATACTGTTGCAGACCATGTGCCACGCTGCCGGGTCTCGGGAGGTGCTCTACGTCTCAGGTGAAGAGTCGCTACAACAGATCGCGAACCGAGCTGCCCGGCTGCGGCTTCCGACGAACAAGGTCAAAATGCTAGCCGAGAGTTCCGTCGAGCGGGTGCTGGAGGCCGCCGCGATCGAGCGCCCTGAGGTAATCGTCATCGACTCCATTCAGGTCATGCACGTTGACGGAGTCGATGCGGCTCCTGGCGGGGTCTCACAGGTGCGCGAGAGCGCCGCGACCCTCACCTGCTTCGCCAAGACCACCGGCACCGTGCTTATTCTGGTGGGCCATGTCACCAAGGACCAGGCGCTTGCCGGTCCGATGACACTCTCACACATGGTAGATACCCAGGTAATGTTGAGTTCAACGGAGGACGCCCGCTACCGGATGATGCGAACCACAAAGAATCGCTTCGGCGCGGTAAACGAGCTTGGGGTTTTTGCGATGACAGAGCGGGGCCTCCGGGAAGTAAAGAACCCCTCGGCGATCTTCCTCTCCCGCACAGACAAGGCCTCCCCGGGAAGCCTGATCAGTGTGCTATGGGAGGGGACCCGGCCGCTGCTGCTGGAGATCCAGGCTCTGGTGGTGACGGCGCAGTACGGTAGCCCCCGCCGGCTCGGGATCGGACTGGACCAGAATAGGATCGCCATGATACTCGCTGTCCTCGCCAAACACGGAGGCCTCGTTCTCTGTGATCAGGATATTTTTGTCAATCTCGTGGGGGGAGTGAAAACCTCCGAAACCAGCTCCGATCTCTCCGTGGCGCTCGCCATCGTGTCGAGCCTGCAAAACAAAACCCTCCCGCAGGATCTCGTCGTTTTCGGCGAGGTGGGTCTTTCCGGGGAAATCCGCCCGGTCTCCAACGGAGAGGCGCGCCTCAAGGAGAGCTCCAAGCACGGCTTCACCCGAGCCATTGTCCCGAAAGGGAATGTCCCGAAACAAGGAATAAGCGGAATGCAGATCACCGGCGTCGCCGACCTGAACGAGGCGTTGGATGCCATAAACTCAATCGGCGCCAGTGCGGCCGAATAGTCCACTTGTCAGATACCCTCCGCTGCAAACACTGCGTCATTGATTGCTGGGATTAGCATTTATGCCTCACACCAAACCTATAAAAACCTTGCCGGGAAAGAGGGGATGGAATCTGACCGCCTCGGCAAGCATGGCAGCCCCAAAGACAGTTCCTCTCTGGCCAGCTATGACGAAAGGCGGCTGTTGACCGGCTCCGCCGCTAGCCCCATCGTTATGCCCTATTCCTCGCCCTATGAAGGTTTCCTTCGCGATTTTCGCTTGCGCATAAACTCGGCCATCTTCTCAATGGTGAAAACCCCCTGCGGCCTTGTGCCGTTGCTGATGGCCTGCCTGAGGATGACAGCATTAACGAGATAGTACTTCAAGGTAGTGTCGAAATCCTCATGCCCCAACTGATCTGCAAGCTCTTTTTGTAAGGTTGAATCCTTGAGATAATCTCCCTCGTTGTAGTTATTCTTCTTTTCCATATGACGAAGCACAAAATTAGTAGCGAAGGTGTACCTCATGGTGTAATAACTCACCGACTGGTTAAACACTATATTTAAAGGGTTTTTACCGTTGGAGCAGATGTCGGTATATTTATCCATCACCGTTTTCAACGCCTTTTGACCTTCTAAGGAGTTTCCAGAAGGGTAATACAGGGGCTCGCCTATTTTGTTAATCCATAATATCCAATCAGGACACTCCTTATTATATAGTTTCTTGTAGAGGGCCTTCCTTTCTATGCGGAGTGGTTCCCATAAGCGCATGAGTGCCAACCACCCTAAAGCTGGGAACTTTACAGTGCGGTCCTTGTCCCCTTTCCCAAAAACCTCAAGAGGTATAGTAAGAGATTCGCGTTCTTCCTTAGACACATTGAGCATGCAGTCGTGCAGGTATGCAGGATCTGCCGAGAAAACCGTTCCAGTATTAGGGTCTTTGCGGAACCAAGGAATGGCCAGGTTTTCGTGTGGGCGGACCCCCGTCAGGTATCCCGTCAGGGCAATGCACCCGTAAACCTCATCGGCAAAGGCGGCTACCAATCTTGCAATCTGATCGTCGTACAGAAAGTTGTAGGTATTGCCCTGATGACGTTTCGCTAGAGCGGAGGGCGGCAGTGGTTCGGCTTCATCGTCATCGTCGCTGATGGAAACATTCGTGTTGACGTCAATTACCTCCTTCTCTTTTGAGCCGACGATACCTGTCAGCCATCTCTGCTCAATCGATAATGCGGTCTTTATTTTCTTCCTGCCGCCATCCCATAAGGTGATCACGTGCATGTCGTTTCTGACCCAGTCTAGAAAAACGGTCACTACATCAGATTCTCTATCTACTGTCCCGTTTGAAGGGCTGGACACCCTTAAGCCATCAGGTGTTCGAGACCTGTTACGGGTCAGTAGGCGATGGGTCTTCCAACCCGTCAAGGTCTCAGAATCACAGTAAAGCCAGAATTCAAGAAGCTCTCTGAGATGTCGTATAGCTTCTTTGCCTTTTTCATCTTCTGGAGACCATTTGGGGTCTTTGAAAAATAGAGCCCACTCCGGGTTGTTGAACAACATACGTGCGCCGTCCCCCGCTCTAGGAAATACTTCCTCTGCCAGGTAATTGCAGAACCGCTGCAGGACCTTGGCATACTGCTTAGATGTCATGGCTGACGACGCTTTACCCAGCCACTCGTTCAAGTATGCTAGGGATATCATGCAAGGCATGTAAACGACTATCGGATGGTGGCGCTGGGTTCTCTCGACCATTGTCTTGATGATTTTGATTGCGAATTTTCCCTGGATCATTGAACCCCCGAAAATAGGAGACTGCGGCGCCGCTCTTGGGCTGCCGGGTCTGCCACCTGCTGACTCACAAAGGCGTGATCGTGGTAAATGACGATTGCACGCTTACGGCACCGTGATAAGGCCGTGTACACCATATTGCGGTCTACCATCTTGATGCTGGTCGGCAGAACGATAATTACATTCATCCATTCAGATCCTTGGGCCTTGTGGACGCTCAGGGCATAAGCTTTTTCCAAGTAATTGTCGACCTCTTCCCAAGTCAAATGCACATCGTTTTCCACTTCGAATGCGACTTCCAGAAACATCCCTGGATGCGAACTCCTCCCTTTAACTATGCCAATGCTACCGTTCGTCAACGTGATTCCAAAAATGGTACCTTCATTTTTAGTCCACACCACCGGGGTGCCTTTTACATAATCGTCACGACGGTGCAAATCAAAATGAACCTTCGCATTGATTGATTTAGAACCTCCCGGGTAGTTTGCCAACGGTGAGATAATCTGCACATCCTCCCCGGCCCCCTTGATGGCACGGTACAATTCGACCGCCTTTTGCTCAGCATCCCCGATGTTCTTGGCAAGCAACCGGTACAAGCCCGTTCCAGAGGCCGGAGTGTAGTCATCGAAGTGGGGGAAATTCCCATCGATGATCTCACTCAACTGTTTGCTGGTTTTATCGTCCTGCCGATGGTTGGTGGTCAGTTCCTGCGATGGTATGAATTTAGTCCGAATAATGTCGTAGAACAGCCTCCCTGCCTCGATCGAAGGGATTTGGTTTGGATCGCCAAGCATGACAATGTTGGCTGAGGTCGGAACCTTCATGAGGATCTGGAACATATTGACAAGGGAAAGCATCGAGGCCTCGTCAATAATAATGACACTGTCAAACAACTCCTCCTTTTTGGTTCTATGCACCAGATGCGCTATGGTGATGGCGTCGCGGCCAGCTTCGCGTGCCATCTTCCGGGCTGCCTTCGCTGATACCGCCGCCAAAAAGACCTTCTTTTTACCCAGGAGGAACTCTGCGCCCTCTGCAATTGCTTTGAGGGTATAGGTCTTGCCACAACCCCCCCTTCCGTAATAGGCACTGAAACGGTTGGTAAGCGCATTCGTTACGGCAGCCCGCTGTTCGGGTGTTAACCCACTAAAATATGGGGAATTTCCGAGGAAGGCAGCCACCATTACCTCCGTAATCCCCGTCTTGGTGTTGTTTAAAAAGAATTTTTCGATACGACGTTCGAACAGGTTGACTGCGGGTACCTGCAATTTACCGTCGATAGAGATAATGGTGCCGGTGGTGATAGCCAGGTCGAGCCCATTGTCAAACTGTGCCCTGTTGCAGCCGATCAATTTTTTGGTGGCAAAGAAGAGGTTGTCGGCGTCGATGTAGGTATTCTGATCCTCCTCGTAGTCATAGTACTGGCAGTATTCGATGGCGGCTACCACACGACATGCGTGGAACTCAGGCCCTCGTTTGAGGCCAAGCGCGTCTACCTCGGGCCACGTGGCAACGGCGAGTAGGCGGTACGGGTTGCTGTGGATCTTCTCTTTTGCCTTGGCTCCCCAAACCTGAAATACCTTGGTTGCAATAGGCGTGCAAAACTGGTTTTCGTCGAGATAGCACGCGAGTTCAAGTAGGGGCCGGTAAAGGGTGTAGCTATGAACAAGCCTTAACACCCTTTTCGTAGCAAGCCCTGTCAATTCGCCAAGGGCGTCCTGGTCACCGTCCGCAAGGAGCTTCAGCAACTGTTCTGCCGAAACTGCCAAGAACATTTTGTCTACTGTCTTGTGGCCAAAGTCCTTGAAATAATTTCTATTCTTCTTATCAAGAAACACAGACCGCAGATTTAGCATGTCAGTCATATTTCAGAGTCCTTATGCTGAATAGGTAGTGCTCATCCTTGGCCCGTTCTGCATCTATCACGGAATCTATTTGGGTTTGTAACTCCAGGACCTTGCGCTCTTTCACCACCAACTGCGTCTCCAGCGTCACCACCTTGTCCTTCAGCCATTTGATCTCGGAAAGCTTATCCCTTATGAAGTCGACCATCTCATCCGGAAGCCCGTCAAAGGTCAACCCCGGCGGCAGCACGGGTATTGTCCGTAGCGGGTTTCCGAAAAGATCAGTGGCGGTTTCTCGCTCTTCGGCCAGCTGCCGCTTTACCCACTTATTGAAATCCTCCTTGAGGGGAGCCGCCCAGTTTCCACCACGGAAACAAGAGGCGTCCCAAGCCGTGCCGTTCTCATCAATCGTGCCGTCCTCTTTAATCTTACCGAGGTGTCGACACAACTTGGCGATATATAGCTCGGATCCATTGACCCACTGTCGCCACTTGCCGCCAATCTTGATTTGGTCCAGATGCTTAACAAGATCTTTCTCCCGTTGGCGTTTCTGGGCCTTAGTATCAACACGCACGGTCATTTCTCACCTCGCACGATTTTGACATCTTCATATCCCTCAGCCACTAGGTCGTATGGGCGCAAACGGTTGCCGAGAGCCTGGCGTAGCCGGTCATTTACGGCGATATCACCCGGTTTCTGGTTAATATTGACGACCTTGGCCGCCCTATCGATGTCAGTTTGTCGGAGCATGCCGCCGGAAACAATAATTACTCGCGGAGTGGAGGGGGCCATATGGTCTGCGACCTCTGCAAACAAAGATCTGCGAGTTTCAGAATTAGGCAGACAGCAGGCAAAGACCACGTTTCCGTCAGCGTGCCGGAAAGGCACAGTTGTATTGACAAACTTCTGCACCTCGATATTGAAGGCATGAAAAACGAAGACCACATCCTTAGGGCGGGGCGACTTGCTGACCAGGGAGAGGAAGTCATTTCTGGCCTCTCGTGCTGAGTCTTGATATGCTTGCAGCAGTTCATCGTCGGGTGTATGGGTTAGGTGGGACAGTTTGGGCTCGATGAGCCGGGCTCTCGCGTTTTCAACCACTTCCGTAGCTCCGGCATATTTCCGCAGCTTCTCGTTTTCGCTGCGCAGGAGGTCGGCCTCTAATTGCGCCGCGTTCAGAATTTTGTCCTTGCCATCGATCTCCTTGGTCTGGTTACGCATTTCCTGGCGGAGCCTTTTTAAATGAATCATTTCATAGCCTTCATGATACTGATAGTGCAGGACTGTCCGCTCAAGGTCAGAAAATTTAACTTGTGCCTCCTCTGCCTTTTGCCGCAGAGCCGCGCATTCTGCGTCCAGTTTCTGGATCTGCTGAAAGAAATACCCTGCCTTGTCTCCATCGGAAAACTCGGCAATGCGCATCTCCACGGGGTGACTCGGATTGAGTTTCCCATCGATTGCCTGACGGATGGCATACCATTCAGCGTCTGGGTCGAGTTTCAGCCAGTTTTGACGTGCTGGCCCTTTCACGACACCAGTTTCTTTGGGCTCGCCTTTCTCTTCAGCTCTCTTCTGAGCTCTTTGCGTAGCAAAGACGGCAGAATCGCGTTCGACTTGGAGGTGGATAAGCTTCTTCGTTTTAAGAGCAGAGCGCAAGTACGCGATCGTCTCCATGATGATGTCCATCTTCTCCGAGAAGTGCATTTCCTGATTACTCATGCGAAGCCTCCTGCCTCTGCTATAAATGCTTCAGGAAGATGCAAATTGACAATATCCGGCCTGCCATTCTCCAACTGGTCAACAATTCGCCCCCAATGGTTGGCCATGGAGTCGTAATAGGCCTTAGAACCGCTAAAGCTAGGTCTAGAACCCATTTTTTCTGCCCATGCCTTACGCTGCCTCACCCCATTGAGTTGGTCTGGCGTATAACCAGGAAATTTGCATAGCCAATCATCGCATTTGTCGAAGTTAGGGACAGGGATTTCTCCGATAGACCTCTTCTCAAGCGGGGGAAGACAGGGTGCTTCCCAAGGGATCCGGCCTTGGAACCGCAGGCACCAACTTACTGGCGTCCGGACCACTGTAAAGTTCGACCCAATTAAGGTCTCTATTAGAGAGGCGATGGTCCCTGCCATCCTCTTCCCCTTGAAGGCGTCGATATCGTCCATGATTGCCATGCTCGCCCGGTCGCCTGCGGGCCCCGCGAATTTACCCTCAATGGCACTGGTTAGTATGTTCGCGAGTGAATCGGACTGGGCCTTAACGTAGATTTTGCGGGTCTCCTCGGCGATACCGGGCAGAGACATCAAGTACCTCCTGGTCATCTGGATATCCTCGTGGCCGAGAAGATCTTTTATCAGCTCGATGCACTTTGGGTCATAATTGATCAATAGAGTTGGCATGGTCTTACGACAGCGGTGTGGATGGTATGGCTTAACTCCGGCAAGGATGCAAAAATCGAGAAAATGCTGATAAATATAATGACTGCGCACATGACTGGTTTTTAAGTTCTCTTTGTAGCCTCTACCACGTGAATAACCATAATTGCCATGAGGCAGAAGATACGGGTTAGCTGTTTCCATACGCCCTTTACGGTACAAGTCAACAAGTAGCGCAAAAGCTTGTGCGCCACTTCTTGGTAATGGAATGGATATTTCCTTACCCTTGGGGTTCTTGCTCGTTTTTGTCACAACTCGTGTAAGCTTGAAATCCTTGCCCAGTTTAACCTGTTCCAGAGCGCTCTGGTTTTGGTTGAGTGGCTTTCCGTCGACTGCTAGCGAGGCGACTTTGAGGGTTACGAGCTCTGAACGTCGCATTGCTCCCCATATTAACAAAAGGAAGATACAAACGGATTCCATTGCGTTTACCGCTCCCAGCAGGTTACCTTTTTTTATAGGCTTTCCATGGCCAGTAGCTACGCTTGGTTCAATCCAAGCATCTCCGGTATCAGGATCCACAGCATATTGCCGGTTAATAATACTCGTCCACATGTTTTCGGAGCGACCCGAAGAAAATATTGGAACCGTGCCAGTAGCTGATTCTTCGGCGCTTACAGAATAAATCTGGTCAAAAATATCTCCCAAAAATAGGACATCATCAACGTAGTTATCCATGTATTTTTTGGATGTCTGGAACATCTGTAACAGATCGTCAAATTCAATAGCATCGAAGGAGTATGTTTTGCTTACGCAATATCTATAAGTCTTGTTGGTAAGATTTCCGTCCCACATCTGTTTCTTCGTAAAAGGAGCGGAAAATTCAGATGGGAGGCTGGTGAGGCTGCTCATATTTAGCCAAAGATTTATTGTCATGGCTAACGATCTTACCCGTGCGACTTCATCGCGATCAATGCTATCCAAAAGCTCTGTTCTGAGTACGTTGACACTCATGGTAGATAAACCAAGGAATTCGTTGTCATTGCCATAGAGGTAACCATTTTTCTTTATTAGTGAACATAGGTGCAACGAATAAGAGGCTATACTGTTTAAAGTACGAAAACTGTTAATTAGTCTGTAAGGGTCCACGCCAGGCAACTGAAAATAGCAGATGAGTTTATGGAATTTAACCAGCGGCTTACACAAGGCGCTAGATAAATCAAGTCCCAGTTCTTCTGAAGCACGTCCAAATTCAATTGTTCTTAAGCTATCTAAGACCCAAAAACTCCACCGTAGATGGCCAAAAAGAGAAAGCGGTGTGCCGTCGGGGTTCCAACTAACAACGGTATCGTCGGTCGGCAAATTAACGGAGTGCCTGTCCCGGCCTTCAGGAATGATGTCCATACAGAGATCATCTTCAATTTCCTCTACCAAATCTTGGAAGTCATCTTTCTCTGCCTCGTCGCGTTCTGTTTTTATTTCCTTAGCGACCAACTTGTGCAGATGCTCGTGCAATTCCTGATAGTCCTTTGTCGCCATTATCCCTCCCTTGTATATCTGTACATGAAATTCGGTGCCGTGAACTCAGGGTCCATTTCAATTTCATAAGCGTTTTCAAGTTCTTCCCGCCATTTCTGGCTACCTTCCCTGCACAAGTCGAACACTTCCTCAATTGCTTGCTGCCTACGAAGAATTTTGTCTGACATACCTATCGGGCCAACGAGCTCTGGCATGTCTGTGATATTGTGCTGCCATCGGACCAATACGGGCAGGGAGTCCGGAGTAATGAGGCACTGGACGCAAAACAAACATTCATCGAACTCAGTACAATGCCCGGTAACATATTCTTCATGACCAGTCCAAGACGGTTGCTTCGGGTTCTGGCAAATAAACACATCACTCTGAAGATGCGAGAACACCTGGATTACGTTGTTCTCGTTCTTTTTGGGGCGAGCGTTGGTTTTTCCGTACCGTTGCAATTGCCCTTGGGAAGCCAGCCGCTCAATATCAATTAGCGCCGCCCTTAGCTGGCGAGTGCGAATGCCAATCGAAACAAGATCAGCCCCGTAACTGGTCGTGGTCGTTTTATCGCTCTCGTGTCCCATTTTAGCCTGTCTCACAAAGAGGGGGACGCCATTCGCCTGAAGCCAATCGTGGTAGGTCGTTCTCATTTTCCTCGCATCTGTTTTCCATAACCGCGTGTACCTTTTCGGGAAGGAAGCCGGATCATCAGGAACGGAATCTGTTCCACTACGGACGCCATCCAAAAACTCGTCCATGTCTTCGTAAATGGGATTACGGTCAAAAAACCTGCCCAAACCGTTTTTCCCGTAATCCAGGGTGCCGCAGTGCAATGGGGCTCCGTATATTGCTAGGTTGCGGGGATCATTCTTCAGTGCAAGGTTTCCCCCTGTTGAGGTAACTGAAACAAGGATGCAATTCTTCTCCTGCAGCGATAGGAAACCACGAAGCGGTTTTGTTAGCTCGTAATAATCGTGAAGCACTTTGTATAGGTCGTAGGGGTTGTTTTTGTCGCAGATATAGGTGTAAGGCTTAGGTTTATCATCCGGTTGGGAGCGGGTCTTGAATCCTGTGACGATATCTGGGGGTGTCGCAGGAACACCAGATTGTTTATACCGCAACCTTTGAGAAGTCTTATATGTAGGCGCGGTGCCCTTAATCTCGGCATGTTCAGGTGCAATAACCTCGACTACCGCATGTTTCTTGCCGACCTGAACGCCAAGATTAAGCTCGCTGGCCGGAACAGAGGCAATAGTTTCATTATTCCACCCGGTAAGCCACAACCAATACAAATAAACACAGCTCAAATCATAGCCGGTGGGATAATAAAAATCTAAAACTGGGAGAATGTTGCCAATTACTGGGGTGATGCTACGTTTGATAAAGTGTAACCCCTTGAAATTCGTCAGTGAGTTTAAAAATATTTCGGCCGGGTTCATTGTGTCTTTGTCTGAGGTCGATGCTACATATCCTGATCCCCCGAGGTCCGCACTTAGTGCATCAGCCTCTTGCTTAGTATCAAAGCACTGCAATCTGATCCCACGATGTCCCTGGTATACACCCCACTTATTGGCTACGGCATTGCTCCTGTTGAGAACCGGCCAACCCGGTAGATAATGAAGTATGGTGCAAATAAAGTCCGCCTTGGTGATGCTGAACTCGGGTAATGTGTCGGATGTATGTTCATAGTGTTTATTACGCGTGTCCTTGGCCACATTAGCCTTGTACACAAAATCTAACTCTGCCGGGGTAATCACCCTACCAGTCTTCATTGCTTCAGCTAAACGGCCAGTCTTTTTCCTGATCCGATCAATTTCAGTGCGAAGAGCTACCCCCATTTGGTTATAAGCAAAGACCGAGTGCCCTTCCGTAATGTTACTTTTTTTGTCAATAGCACATTTTGGCCAAATCAGATTTGCCAAAGATGTATTATATTTATGAGAGCTTAAGTTGCTGAATAGATGCTTCCAGCTAGTAGCACTTTCAGGTTTTTCGCGTTTGATAAACGCAATAAACATTGAAATGTCCCCTGAACACATCTCACCAAGTGAATTAATCCTGTATTGCAACATGTATTTACACAACAGGTTAATAACCTTGTTAGTTCCTGTAATAGTAGTTTCACTTTTGTTGTTGCAGTTGTGGTATATAGTGCCCATCTCAAGGAGTACCATGTTTGGTAACAACTCAGCGTATTCTGTTGAAAAAGTCTCAGTTATAACGATTCCGTTTTTTCTGGAATTAACCGAGTTGCCAGTAACAACAGAAACAGGCAAAGACAGCTTTGGAAAGAAATGCATAAAAATACCCCACGATTAAATTAGCAACGTGAGGTAAGTGTCTCATGAAAAGAAGCGGTTGTCAATATTAAAAAAAGTTGGAAAACAAGCTCGGTTTACAAAAAATCAAAACCCCGAGGAAATTCACGAAGACGTCCTGGTC
>Ga0209123_1001868_pt1 | contig 19343 bp, 18 predicted proteins | sample BarGraIncu00431A_FD_184500 | JGI IMG/M metagenome (GOLD analysis project Ga0209123, IMG submission 184500) | Arctic peat soil microbial communities from Barrow, Alaska, USA - Barrow Graham LP Incubations 004-31A (SPAdes) (version 2) | ecosystem: Environmental > Terrestrial > Soil > Wetlands >... | reverse complement strand
GGAGCCTCTGCGGTGCGTGCTTCGAGGTGTGCCCGGTGCTCATCGACGTCCCCGAGGTCCTGGTCCATCTGCGGGAGAAGGTCGTCGACACCCACCGCTGGAGGCCGCTCGGCGGGGTCGCCATGGCCATGGGCGGGGCGTCCTGGCTGCTCACGGACCGCCGACGGCTTGCTCTCCTGCAGAAGGTCGCCGGCTTCTCCGGACGCGTCCTTGGGCGACAGGGCCGGATCGGGCCGATGCCCGCACCGCTGAACCGGTGGACCGACGCCCGGGACGCACCGGCACCGCCGCGGGAGTCGTTCCGCGCCTGGTGGGCGCGCACCGACGCCGGGCGCGGTCTTCAGCGAGCCGGCGACGACGAGAGGGAGCAGCGATGAACGCGCGCGAGGAGATCCTCAGCCGGGTGCGCACCGCGCTGGGTGCCGGGCCAGAGCGCGCGCCGACCCTCGACGCCGAGGCCCGGGCGCTGACGACGCGGGACTACGCGCGGGGTCAGGACCTGCCTGACCGTCCGGGCCTGTTCGTCGAACGTGTGGAGGACTACCGCGCCACCGTGACCCGCACCGATGTCGACGGAGTCGCCGCCGCGATCGCGGAGAGCCTCGCCGGCGCGCGCAACGTGATCGTCCCGGGCGGCTTCCCGCACTCGTGGTTGCCGGTAGGCCTTGATGCGGTCCGCGACGAGCCCGCGCTGAGCGCGCACGAGCTGGACGCCGTCGACGCCGTCGTGACCGGTGCAGCCGCCGGGATCGCCGTCACCGGCACGATCATCCTCGACCACACCGCTGGCCAGGGCCGACGCGCGCTGACCCTGGTCCCGGACCTGCACGTGTGCGTCGTCACCGAGGACCAGGTCGTCGGCGACGTCCCGGAAGCGATCGCCGCACTCGGGGCCTCGGTCGACGGTGGGCGCCCTCTCACGTGGATCAGCGGTCCGAGTGCGACCAGCGACATCGAGCTCACTCGCGTCGAAGGCGTGCACGGCCCCCGGACGCTGCGCGTCATCCTGGTCGGACCGACGACCATCTGACAGCTCGGCATCCGCGGGACGTGCCCCCTGCCACCCGACCGACAGGGTCGCGCGGAGCCCGTCTCACGTGGTTCACTCGCCGCTGTCGACGTGACTCCGGGATGCCCCACGCGCCACTCCCAGCGCAGTGGCGTCGATTCCGTAGAAGCGTTCAGCCGTCCCGCCCAGAACCCACCGCTGCTCCTCGCTGCCCAGCTCGGCGAAGATGACCGACAGCCCCTCCCAGACCCGCCGGTAGCCTCCGGAGAGAAGGCTGATCGGCCAGTCCCCGCCATACATCAGACGATCGGCACCGAAGACCTCGAGCGCCCTCATCACGAACGGCCTGACGGCATCCGTCGTCCACGCCGAGCTGTCCGCGGTCGCGGAATAGAGCCCCGACACCTTGGCGTGCACCAACGGGTTCTCGGCGGCGCGCTCGATCAGCGTCCACCACGGTTCGGTTCCGTCCAGTCCGATCGGCGGCTTGGCGAGGTGGTCGATGACGATCTTCAGTCCAGGATGCCTCTCGGAGAGCGTCGAGACGAGCTCGAGGTGCCTCGGCAGGACGGCAACCAGGTCGAACGTCACCCCCTCGGTCTCGAGCACCGCGAGCCCCTCGTCGACGTCGGGCCGCAGCAGCCAGTCCGGGTCGGGGATGTTGTGGATGAGATTGCGAACTCCCACCACTTTCGGGTTGCGCCTCAGCTCGGCGAGGCGATCGGCCGCGGCGGCCGGGCGAGCCAGCGGCACATAGGCGACGACGGCCGCGACCTCGGGATTCGCCTCGGCGGTGCGCAGCATGAGATCGGTGTCGTCGTCGTTGTCTGCCGACTGCACGAGCACGGTCGCGTCCACGCCGGCCTCCCGCAGCGCCGGACGCAGCTCCGCGAAGTCGATCGCCCGATTGATCGGTGCCAGCTCCGCGGTCAGCCAGTCATATCGAGCGCACGCGGGATCCCACACGTGCTGGTGGGCGTCGATGAAGGTCATGGGCGGTCATCCTCCGTCGTTTCAGGCGCCGTGGTCCGACGCGACCGGTCCTACGATGGTCTGATGAATAGTGACCTGGACGACGACCGCGTCGATCCGAGCCGCACGACGCGCCCGCGATCCCAGACCGATGTGGTCGTCGACGGCATCAAGAACATGATCACGAGCGGCGTGCTGCGAGCGGGGTCGCGCCTGCCCATCGAGAAGGACCTCGCGCACGAGCTGGGCGTCTCCCGCGGCCCGCTGCGGGAGGCCGTGCGCGCGCTGTCCATCATCGGCGTGCTCGAGACGCGGCAGGGCGACGGCACCTACGTCACGTCGCTCGAACCGAGCCTGCTCCTGGCGCCGGTGAGCTTCATGGTCGATCTCCGTGGTGCGTCCGACGGCTCCCACCTGCAGTCGGTGCGCCGGGTTCTCGAGACCGAAGCTGCTGGGCGCGCGGCTCTGACGATCGACGAGGATGCGCTCGCGGAGGCCGAGGCGATCCTCGCGTCGGTGGAGCCCCTGGTCTACGCGACGGGCGAGCCCGACTACCACGCCATCATGGAGGCCGACATCACCTTCCACCGTGTCGTGGCGCGCGCGTCGGCCAACCCCGCGCTCGAGGCGCTCATCGAGGCGCTCGCTCCCCGCACCATCGAGGGGCGCATGTGGCGGGCGATGAACGAACAAGGTGCCGTGCGCGCCACGCACGCCGAGCACCGCGCGATCCTTCGTTCGCTGAGCGCTCATGATCCGGACAGCTCACGACTGCGCATGGCCGTCCACCTCCTCGCAGTCCAGGACTCCATGCGCAATCACCCAAGCAGTTCCGCCACGTCCGCGCGCGACGCGGCCCAGTAGGTCCCGTCGGGGAAGCCGAACTCCTCGAGCGTGGACTCGAACATCTCGGCGCTGTAGCCAGGCTGGTTCGGCAGGACATAGGCGCCGTTCTCGACGATGCACGGATCGACGAAGTGCTCGTGCAGGTGATCGACATACTCCGTCGCTCGGTTCTCCAGGCTGCCAGAGATCGCGACGTAGTCGAAGATCGACAGGTGCTGGACGAGCTCGCAGAGTCCCACCCCCCCGGCGTGCGGGCACACCGGCACGCCGTACTTCTTCGCCATGAGGAAGACAGCGAGGATCTCGTTGATGCTGGCGAGCCGCGCCGCGTCCAGCTGGCAGAAGTCGATGGCCTCCGCCTGGAACATCTGCTTGAACAGCACGCGATTCATCCCGTGCTCACCGGTCGCGACACCGATCGGGGCGACTGCCCTGCGCACCGCCGCGTGGCCGAGCACGTCGTCCGGGCTCGTCGGTTCCTCGATCCACAACGGCTTGAACTCGGCAAGAGCACTCATCCACTCGATGGCCTCGGGCACGTCCCAGACCTGGTTGGCGTCGATCATGAGCTTCGTGTCGTATCCGATGACCTCACGGGCGATGCCCAGCCGGCGGATGTCGTCCGCTCGGTCTGCGCCGACCTTGAGCTTGATGTGCTTGTAGCCGGCGTCGAGCGCCTCCTGGCAGAGGCGGCGCAGCTTCTCGTCCGAGTAGCCCAGCCAGCCCGCGCTCGTGGTGTAGCACGGGTAGCCCGTCTCGGCGAGCTCTGCGACCCGGTGCGAACGCGTGGGGGCGAGTTCTTCGAGCAAGGAAACCGCTTCGTCGCGGGTCAGGACGTCGGAGAGGTACGTGAGGTCGGCGACGTCCACGAGCTCTTCCGGAGTCATGTCGGCGAGGAGGCGCCAGAGCGGCTTGCCTGCTCGGCGGGCGGCGAGATCCCAGATCGCGTTCATGACTGCCGCCATCGCCAGGTGCTCCACACCCTTTTCCGGGCCGAGCCAGCGCAGCTGCGAGTCGGACTTGAGCTCACGGTAGATGCCGCCGAGGTCGCCGACGATCTCGGCGACGTCACGGCCGATGAGCGGCAAGGCGCGCTGCTGGGCGGCGAGCACGCAGATGTCGTTGCCCCGGCCGATCGTGAAGGTGAAGCCGTAGCCGTTCAGGCCCGGTTCGTCCGTTCGCACGATGACATACGCGGCTGAGTAGTCGCCGTCCTTGTTCATGGCGTCGGAGCCGTCCAGCGTCAGCGACGTCGGAAAGCGGACATCGACGACTTCGACAGCAGTGATGAGGCTCATGGCATCTCCTGGATCAGTGGGTGGCTGAGATCAACGCGTCGGGCGCGGGGCATGGCCGTCTCACCGCGCCAACCAGCCGCCGTCGACGGCCAGGACCTGACCGTGCACGTACGCTGCGGCGGGCGAGGCCAGGAAGACCGCGACACCGCCGACGTCGGCCGGCGTACCCCACCGGCCCGCCGGTATCCGCGCCGAGAGCTGTTCGAGGCGGGCGGGGTCGTCCAGCAGGGCTGCGTTCATGTCCGTCTCCATGTATCCCGGGGCGATCGCGTTGACGTTGACGCCCTTGCCGGACCACTCGTTGCACAGCGCCTTGGTCAGCTGGGCGACACCGCCCTTGCTTGCGGCGTACGCGACGACGTTGAGCCCGCCCTGGAAGCTCAGGAGCGAGGCCAGGTTCACGATCTTGCCCTCGCCGCGTTCGAGCATGGGCCGAGCGAAGAGCTGGCAGAGCTGGAACACCGCCCGCAGGTTGACCGCGACGACCTCGTCCCACGCGGACAGGGGGAAGTCGGCCGCGGGGTGCCGGTCCTGGGTTCCCGCGTTGTTGATCAAGATGTCGATCCGGCGCTCTGCAAGAACGGCGCGGGCCACGGCATCGATCGCGCCAGGGTCGGAGAGATCAACCGGCGCGAGACTGATGCTGCGCCCCAGCTGCTCGGCGTGCGACACCAGGGACTCCGGCAGCTCGCTCCGACCGAGCACCACGACATCGGCCCCCGCCTCGAGCAGCGCCTCGGAGATGCCACGGCCGAGCCCCCGACCGCCGCCGGTGACGGCAGCGGTCCTGCCGGTCAGCGCAAAGGGAGACTCGCTCATGCGTCTGCCTTCCCGTGCAGCGGCGTGACCAGGACCTTCAGGCAGTCGTCGCCCCGGGTAGCAGCGGCGAAGGCCGCGCCCGTGTCGGCGAGATCGAAGGCCTTGGTCGGGAACGCGGCCAGGTCGAGCGCGTCCTCGGCGATGAGTCCGATCGCCCGCGTGACGTCGAGCGAGGTGTACACGCGCACACCGACGAGTGACTGCTCCTTGAAGCAGACCGCCTGCAGGTCGAGAGCGGTCGGCTCCTTGTAGACGCCGACGACCACGATCCGGCCATGCACTCGCGTCGTGGCGGCCAGCTGCCTGGCGACACTCGGGTGACCGGCGGAGTCGAACGTCGTATCGGCTCCCTCGCCGTCCGTGAGCGGATCGAGCGTCTCGGTCATGGTCCGCCCGTCGGGCACGACGGTGAACCCGAGCGAGGCAGCGACGTCGCGTCGCCACGGGCTCGGCTCGGTGACGACGACCTCTCTCGCACCCTCGTGCCGCGCCACGAGAGCCGTGAGGATGCCGATCGGACCAGCGCCGAAGACGGCGACCATGTCGCCACGCTCCATCCCGGACCTGGCCACCGCGTGGACCGCGACCGCGAGCGGTTCGGCAAGCGCCGCAGTGCGAGGGTCGACACCGTCAGGCACCGCATGCAGCACCGCCGGCGGCAGGGCGACGTACTCCGCCATCCCGCCGGCGGTGTCGATGCCGTACAGGCCAAGACGGCGACACACATGACTGCTGCCAGCGCGACACGCCTGGCACGTCCCGCAGCTGATCAACGGCTCAACCGTGACCAGTGTGCCCTCGGAGGGCCCCGTGGCACCGGCCCGCGCGACCCAGCCGGACATCTCATGTCCCATGACGAGCGGAGCCTTCGCCCGCGGATGCTTGCCGTGCAGGATCGACAGGTCGGTGCCACAGATGCCGTTGTAGGCGACCTTCACCAGAGCCCAGCCTGCTGGTACCTCTGGCACCGGGATCTCCACCTGCGCGACCTCGTCGGCAGCCGTCCAGACCGCGGCCCGCATCGTCGCGCTCATGCCCGGGCCCCCTGATGACGCTCGTTCGCCGAGTTCCGGCCGGGTGCACCGAGCACCTCCGGGTTGACGATGTCGCGTGGTGCCCGACCGACCGCGACGTCCACCACGTTCTGCGCGGTGCGCCGCTTGAGCTCGCTGTAGGACTCTTCCGCGTACCACGCGAGGTGCGGGGTGAGCACGACCGAGTCGAACGTCGTCAACGGGTGGTCCGGCGCGATCGGTTCCTGCTCGTGCACATCGATCGCGGCGCCTCGGATGGTCCCGGCGCGCAGGGCTTCGACGAGCGCATCGGTGTCGATGACGCCGCCCCGGCTCGTGTTGACCACGAGCGCGTCCCGACGCATCCGAGCAAGCTGCGGTGCGCCGATCATGTGGCGCGTCACATCGGTGAGCGGCACGTGCAACGAGAGCACCTGGGAGCGTTCCAACAGCTCGTCGAACGACACCGACGGCGCACCGTGGAACGTCGCCTTGCCCGGCTCTGCCTTGATGTCGTACCCGATCACGGTGTATCCGAGGCCCTTGGCCTTGCGTGCCGTCGCTGTGCCGATCAGGCCGACCCCGACCACCCCGAACACGCGGCCCGCCGTCTGGTAGAGCGGACGCACGGCCGTGAGATCGAACGACCCGGCCCGTACGCCGCGATCCAGGCGCGGGATCCCGCGCGCGACACTCAGGGCGAGCCCGATCGCATGGTCCGACACCGACTCGGTGCCGTAGTCCGGCACGTTGCACACCGCGATTCCGCGATCGGTGGCCGCGTCGACATCCACGCTGTCGACGCCGACCCCGTAGCGGCCGATCACACGAAGGTCAGGGAGGGCGTCCATGATCTCGGCCGTGATCGAGGCGTACTGGACCAGGATCCCGACCGCGCCTGCGGAATTCGCGACCAGCTCGGCTGCGTTCCGGGACTGAGCGATGACCAGCTCCGCCCCGGCCCCGCCGATGACCGCGCGCTCGTCGTCGAACGCGTCGTGGTCGCACTCTGTCACGACGAACTTCGTCACCTGTGGCTCCTCGTCGGCCTGTGCCTGCGCGATCCTTGTCGATACCGGACGCGACCTGCTGCCATCAGGCCCTCGCTCCATCCGTCGGAACGGGCGCGTCGCGGGACAACAGCCCCTCGGCCCGCAGCTCTTCCCAGAGCGCGCCCGGCACCTGCGCGCGCGAGCGTGCGAGGTTCGACTCGACCTGGGCACCCGTCCGAGCGCCGACCACCGTCGTGAGCACCGCCGGGTGAGCGCGGACGAACGAGAGCGCGACGTCCGGCACCGTGACCCCGTACCGCTCGCACACGTCCGCGATCCGGTGCACGCGCGCCACCACGTCCCCCGGGGCCGTCTCGTAGTCGTACATCGCTCGTGTCGACGGCCGGTCCTGAGCCAAGAGACCGGAGTTGTAGACGCCCGCGATCACGATGCCGATGCCACGCTCCTCAGCAAGCGGCAGGAGGTCGTCCAGCGCTCCTTGCTCCGCGAGCGTGTATCGGCCGGCGAGCATGACAAGATCGATGTCGCACTCGCGGACGAACCGCGCGGGCATCTCGGACTGTTTCATCCCGACGCCGAACGCACCGATGACACCCTGGTCGCGCAGCTCGATCAGTGCGGGGACCGCCTCCGATGACGCCTGCTCCCAGTAGTCGTCCGGATCGTGCAGATAGAGGATGTCGATCCGATCGAGCTCGAGCCTGCGCAGGCTCTCGTCAAGGGAGCGGAGCACACCGTCACGGCTGTAGTCACGCACCCGACGCGTGGTCGCGGGGACGTCGAACCCCTCAGTGTCCTTCCCGACACCATCGGGACTCGGCACGAGCAGCCGCCCGACCTTGGTCGACAGGACGTACTCGTCCCTCGGCCGCGTTCGCAGGAGCTGGCCGAGCCGGCGCTCTGACAGTCCGAGACCATAGTGCGGTGCAGTGTCGAAGTACCGGATGCCGGCATCCCACGCTGCGTCGAGTGCCCCGGCCGCCTCTTCCTCCGTCGTCTCGCGGTAGAGGTTGCCGAACTGCGCCGTCCCGAGACCGAGCTGCGTCAGACCGATGCCACGGTGCGGGACCTTCGCGGCCGGCAGCGTGCCGTCGCCCGACGCTCCGGGACGCGGCCCACCGTCTCCGACCACTCGACCAGCCACGTTGGAGCCTCCGCCCGGGTCTCACCCATCACAGACATTCATCAGATCCATTTGACCGATGATCGGCCAAAACAGCACATCTGCTCGGTCAACAGTAGCACTTTGCTCGTCGATCATCAGATGATTGATGCTCACTACGCGTCTGAGGATCGGCCCCGGTCACACCGCCGGCACAGCGCGGTCCGGCACGAGCACCCCCAAATCCCCCTCGAGGGTCACTAGTCTAGGTGGAACACCTCGGGGATCGGTTTCCACCACTCCCCCGGCGCCCGTTCCGGCAACGGCAGCTGGAGCGGTTCGCACAACGTCCACCACTCCTGGGTCGCCGCATCGGCCGCGATCGCAGCGTTGTCTGCATCCAGGTCGTCGCCCGTGTACTCCAGGTAGGAGAAGAGCAGCTCGCCGAAGCGGAAGATCGAGTAGTTGGTCATGTTGCTGAGACGGAGGCGTTCGAGCACCGTCGGCCACACGTCGGTGTGAAGCCGCTCATACTCCTCGGCGTTCTGAGCCGGGAGCCCGATCACGGCCGCGAGCCGGATCACGGCCCTAGCCCTTGGTCACGCGCGGCTGGCGCACGCGCAGGTTGTGGACCCCGCCGTCGACCTCGAGGGCCGTGCCGGTCGTGGAGGCGGAGAGAGGGCTCGCGAGGTAGAGGATCGCGCCGGCAACCTCGTCGGGCGTCACCATCCTCCCCGTCGCCTGGCGCGCGTCGAGCGCCGCACGCTCGGCCACCGGGTCATCGAACCTCTGCAGCATGCGGTCGACGAAGGGAGTGGACACGGTGCCGGGGCTCACACAGTTGACCCGGATCCCTTCGGCCACGTGATCGGTCGCCATCGCGTAGGTCAGCGCGAGCACGGCACCCTTCGACGCCCCGTACACGGCCCGCTGCGGGAGCCCGTTGAGCGCTGCGATCGAGCACAGGTTGACGATCGACGCGCACGGCGACCTGCGCAGCCACGGCAGAGCAGCCGAGGACACCCTGGCCATCCCCACGACGTTGACGTCCAGGACCCGCGCCCACTCGGCGTCGTCGTTGTCCTCGACGGTGCCGACGGCACTGATGCCCGCGTTGTTGACCAGGATGTCGATCCGGCCGAACACCTCGCCCACCGCCGCCACGGCGGCCGCGACCGATGCGCGGTCCGAGACGTCCGCCACGAAGCCGACCAAGGGTTCGGGGAGCCGGTCGATGCCGAGATCCAGCACGGCTACTGTGGCGCCCGCCGCGGCGAGCGCCGTGGCGGTCGCGAGGCCGATGCCGGACGCGCCACCCGTGACGATGGCGACGGTGCTGTCGAACTCGCTCATGCCTGCCTCACCTCCTGACAGGCTCGCCCGAGCCCATCGATCTCGAGCGTGACGACGTCGCCGGCACGCAGATAGGGCTTCGGGTCCGGCCGGCCAAGGGCCACCCCCGCCGGGGTTCCCGTGTTCACGATGTCCCCGGGCAGCAGAACCATGAACTGGCTGAGGTACCACACGATGTGGTTCACGTCGAAGATCATGGTCGCCGTCGAACCGCTCTGCTGCAGGACCCCGTTGACCCACAGCCGCATCCCCAACGACTGGAGGTCGCCGAGCTCGTCTGCCGAGGCGAGGAACGGACCACAGGGGTTGAACGTCTCGCAGCTCTTGCCCTTGTCCCACTGGCCACCGCGTTCGAGCTGGAACTCCCGCTCCGACACGTCATGGGACAGCGCATAGCCGGCGATGTGCGAGGGCGCATCCGCGGGAGAGTCGAGGTACCGGGCGGTGGACCCGATGACCACCGCGAGCTCCACCTCCCAGTCCGTCTTCACCGACATCCTCGGGATCAGGACGTCATCGTTGGGTCCGATCAGGGTCGACGGGTCCTTCATGAACACGACCGGCTCCGCCGGGATCTGCGCGTTCGTCTCCACCGCGTGGTCCCGGTAGTTCAGCCCGATGCAGACGATCTTCGTCGGCCGAGCGACCGGGGCCCCGATCCTCATGTCGGCGGCGCCGGCCAGCACCGGCAGCTCGCCCGCGGTCGCGAGCGCGACGGCCCGCCCCATGCCGCCGCCGGAGAGGAAAGCGCCGTCGATGTCGCCGGTCACGGACCGCAGGTCGTACGCGACACCGCCGACCTGCACCACCGGGATCTCGGCACCGGGCTCGCCCAGTCGTGCACATGTCATGATCTCGTCAGTTCCGTTCTGTGTGAGCGATGCGGCGGTCAGGCACGACCGCCCCGCGCTCGTCGGACGCACACACGATCTGAACGACAGCCATGGCGTCAGACACGTCGTCGTGCGTTGGCGGCGCGAAGCGGCCCGGGTCAGAGATCGAACCAGTTGCTCAACCGCTAGCCCGGGACAGCACCCTGGTCAATCGTTTGAGTATCCATCTGTGGACGAAGCGCTGACGTCGAGAGCAATGATCAGAACCTGTGGATGGCCCTCGGCGGGGTGACGTGAGAGGACGCACCTTCCCGGGGATGATCTCGAAGTCATCAGGTTCTGATCAGGACCGGCGTTGGCGCGCTGGTTCGGGAAGGTGCGTCCGTGCTCAACGTAGTCCAGGAGGGGTCCGAGACCGACGAGCGCGCCCCGGCGGCGGTCGGCGGGTCGTTGCTCGACGAGCTGGTCCGTGACGGTGCGCGGCAGATGCTGGCAGCGGCGCTGCAGGCCGAGGTCGCCGCCTATGTCGGGGCGCACCGCGACCAGGTCGACACGGCCGGGCACCGGTTGGTGGTCCGCAACGGGTTCCACGAACCGCGGGAGGTCTCGACGGCGGCGGGGGCGGTGCCGGTGCGGGCGCCGCGGGTCAACGACAAGCGCATCGACGAGGAGACTGGCGAGAGGAAGCGGTTCTCCTCGGCGATCCTGCCGGCGTGGGCCAGGAAGTCCCCGGGCGTGGCCGAGGTGCTGCCGCTGCTGTACCTGCACGGCCTGTCCTCGGGCGACTTCGTGCCGGCGTTGGAGCAGTTCCTTGGCTCCGCTGCGGGCCTGTCCGCGGCCACGGTCACCCGGCTGACCGCCCAGTGGCAAGACGACGCCACGGCGTTCAACAGGCGTTCGCTCACCGGCAGCGACTACGTCTACCTGTGGGTCGACGGGATCCACCTCAAGGTCCGCCTCGAGCAGGACAAGGTCTGCCTGCTGGTCATGATCGGCGTCCGCGTCGACGGCACCAAGGAGCTCGTTGCACTGGCCGACGGGTTCCGCGAGTCCTGCGAATCGTGGGCAGACCTGCTCCGCGACGCCAAGCGCCGCGGCATGCGCGCCCCCGTGCTCGCGGTCGGGGACGGCGCCCTGGGGTTCTGGAAGGCCCTGCGCGACGTCTTCCCCGACACGGCCGAGCAGCGCTGCTGGTGGCACAAGATCGGCAACGTGCTGGCCGCGCTACCCAAGTCCGCCCACCCCGGCGCGAAGGCCGCCCTGGCCGAGGTCTACAACGCCGAGGACAAGGACCACGCCCTCGCCGCCGCGAAGGCGTTCGCCGCGGACTACGGCACCAAGTGGCCCAAGGCCGTCTCCAAGGTCACCGGTGACCTCGACGTGCTGCTCGCGTTCTACGACTACCCCGCCGAGCACTGGATCCACCTGCGCACTACCAACCCGATCGAGTCGACCTTCGCCACAGTCCGGCTCCGTCAACGCATCACCAAGGGCCCCGGCTCCCGCGCCGCCGGCGTGGCCATGGCGTTCAAGCTCATCGAGTCCGCCCAGCACCGTTGGCGCGCCGTCAACGCACCCCACCTCGTCGCCCTCGTCCGCGCCGGCGCCACCTTCAAGAACGGCAAACTCGTCGAACGACCCGAAGAATCAGGAGGCGACGCTCGCGCCGCATGACACGCCGATCCACAGGTCTTGACTATTGCTCCCACCACGGACAACCGGGCCAAGGCGTCGCTTGCGGCGTCTTTAAACTGGCCGAACGTGGGATAAATCCGCTGTGACCAAAGAGCGAGTGGGTGAGTCCCCTGGAGTGGTGTAGTTCGGGTTCGTGATCTTGGTGGCCGTGTCGGTCCATCACGTGAGCGGGCCACCGCGTGAGGCTCTGCGAGAAGCGACCAAGCGACTCATGGAGAGGAATCACGCGATGACCCTGAACCAGTCTGCCCTGCTCGAGCTGTCCGAGGCGCTGCGCGCTGCCGACGGCGGTGATCTCATGCGGTTGATGCTCGGGGCGATGCTGCAGGCCCTGATCGACGCCGAGGCCACCGCGCACATCGGTGCTGCTGCCCACCAGCGCACCCCGGAACGAACCACCCAGCGCAACGGGACTCGGGCCTGACTCGTGCCGCATTTTCGTGCTTGGCGCCCCGGCGTGGCGTTGACCTGCGGCGATGCGGTTGGAGGGTGGGGTTCGGGGTGACTAATCGGGTGGTTGGTAGCTCGCTCGTGGCCTCGTTCATCCGGAAGGTGCCCACGGCCTCGGGTGCGCGGGCAGTGCAGATCGTGCACAAGCAGGGCCGGCAGGTCGTCGGTATCGAGCACATCGGCTCCGCGCACGACGACAGCCAGCTCGCGGTGCTGATGGAGGTCGCCCGGGCGCGGCTCCTGCCCGGCCAGGACACGTTCGACCTGACCTCACCCAGCACGACCTCGAGCACGAGCACGAGCACGAGTCCGACGCTGTGCAGATTGATCTGCTGAGACTCTTGACGCCACCAGTGTGAACGCTAACATGCGGGTATGCGACCATCGCCGCAGGGTCCGCGGCCTCGTTGCCTGGATCGTCGCTACGTCGTGAAGGTGCGCGGAATGAGTTGGTTGTCGCGGGTTTCAAGAGCCACGTCGATGGTGCTTCTTGGTGGATTGCTTGCCATGACGCCTCCGACGTCAGCCCAGGCGGAGACAGTCGTGACGCCGTGGTCGGGTCAGGGCGACAGCTTCACCAGCACTGAGAATCAAGATGGCTCGTTCGGGAACCCGGTGATCGGGGCCGACGTTCCAGACGTCAGCACGATCCGAGTCTCGGCCGAGGAGGCGGGTGAGCCCCGCGACGTGTACTACATGGTCAGCACCACGATGGAACTCGCGCCCGGAGCGCCGATCCTGAAGTCGTACGACCTCGTCAACTGGGAGATCGCGACCTACGTCTACGACGTCCTGGAGACCGACGACCGTAGCGCGCTGCGCAACGGCAACAGCGCCTACGGACAGGGTCAGTGGGCGAGCACCATCGCTTTCCACGACGGCACGTACTACGTGCTGTTCAACAGCAACAACAACGGCCACTCGTACCTGTTCTCCACCGACGACATCGAGGACGGGGAGTGGGCCAGGCATTCCTACACGCAGTCCTTCCACGACCCGTCGCTCTTCTTCGACGACGCCAACGACGGTGCGGCCTACATCTTCTACGGCTACGGCTCCACCAGCGTGGCAAAGCTCAGCAGCGACCTGACGACGGTGACGGACACCTATCCGAGCGTCATTGCCGCCGCCAACTACGTCAACGCCTCGGGCTACACCAACAGCGAGGTCGGGACCAGCTGGGAGGGCATCCAGGTCTACTACGCCAACGGCTACTACTACGCCCTCGGCATCACCTGGGCGAAGTTCGGTCGACAGGCCATCGTCTTCAGGTCCAAGAGCCTGCTCGGCAACGCCGTCGGCGACCCTTACGCCGTGCAGATCGCGGTCGGCACGAATGCCATCGCCCAGGGCGGCTTTATCGGCACCGGCACCCCGGGCACGCCCCCGAACTACGCCCTGCTCTTCCGAGACGACTACCCGACCGGCCGGATCCCGGTCCTGGTCCCGGTCGACTGGACCGAAGGCGACCCGGACGCCTGGCCGACGTTCGGCAACGGCACGGTCGGCCCAGGTCAGGTTGGCCTGCCCGGCGACCTGCCCATGCCGGTTGAGCTGCCCGCGGACGAGCAGCGACGAGCGATGTCCTCAAGCGTGGTGACCTCCGAGGACTTCATCAACGCCGCCACACCCGAGAGCCCGGCGTTCAACGACGCCGAGGGTGCGTCTAACCCTGTCGCCCAGCGGGCGTTGGCCGTAGCTGTGGGCACCGACATCGTCGAGAACGGCGACTTCGAGGGTGAGTCGGCGCGCTGGGAATCGCGCGAAGGCGCCGTGATCGGCACCAGCGCCGACGCTGGCAACGGCGCGTTCGCAGCCTCCGTCACCGGGCGCACCTCCACCGGCTCGGGCATCCAGCAGATCCTGCCGGTCGAGGCGGGGGCGACCTACGACATCTCGTTCATGGTCAAGTACACCGAGCCCACGGCCGCCAGCACGGTCCGATACATCGCGAGCGTCGACTACGGGTCGAGCACGGGGGGAAGTCAGTGGGTGAACCTGACGGGCGGCAACGCCACGAAGGGTGAGTGGTCGACGATCAGCGGGAGCTTCACCGCACCGACTGCCCGCGACCTGAGCCACTTCCAGGTCTACATCGAAAACAACTACAGCTCGAGCCCGACGGCCGCCACGAGGCCGGACTTCCTGCTCGATAACGTCAAGGTCGTCAAGACGATGGACGGCACTCCGGTCGAGACCCATGACCCTGCCGAGGAAGCCGACAACGGCTCGGCCCTCGCGCTGCCGTGGCAGTGGAACCACAACCCGGACAACCGCTACTGGTCTCTTACAGACCGGGAGGGATGGCTTCGGCTCACCACCGGGCATTTGGTGACAGGGACGGCGACGTCCCAGTTCCGGCTGACCCGCTTCGAGGAGGCACGCAACACCCTGACTCAGCGCACCTTCGCTCCGATCGCCTCCGCAGAGACGCGGATGGACGTGAGCGGGATGCAGGACGGCGACACCGCAGGCCTCGCGGTCTACAACCGGCAGGTCAGCTACATCGCGGTGCGGCAGGACGGTTCCGAGCGGACGCTGGGCGTGGTCAGCCGACCGGCCACGACGTACGCGGACTCCAACCCGGCGATCGCGGGGGCCGAGGACTTCTTGGCGTCGGTGGCGCTGCCTGACGGGACCGAGGAGGTCTACATCAAGGCCGACCTCGACCTTCGTACCTCCGGAGCTACGAAGAACACTGTGCAGTTCCTCTACAGCCTGGACGGAGTGACCTGGCAGAACCTCGGCGGCGCCAACGCCAAGCTCGCCCAGTGGGAGTCCTCGCACTTCAAGGGCCAGCGGTTCGGGCTGTTCAACTACGCCACCGAGACGCTCGGCGGGCAGGTGGACTTCGACTACTACTACCTCTCCGACACCCTGACCTCGCAGGCCGCGCCGATCGACCGGGGCGATCTCGACTGGTTGGTCGTGGAGGCTGAGGGACTCGACGAGGCCGACTACACGGCCGAGTCGTGGGTAGCCGTCCCGACCGCCCTGGCGGCCGCCAAGGCGGTCACCGTGCCGTCGACCCAGAACCAGGTCGACGCACCGGCGCAGGCTCTCAACCGGGCCATCGCCTCGCTCGTCAAGGTCGATGATCCCGATCCGGAGCCGGTGGAGACGTCGGTGTCGGTGGCGGCGGCGTCGATGGTTTACGGGCAGGCGGGGTCGTTGGAGGTGGCGGTCATGGGCGCTGATGAGGGCATGGTGTCGGCGGTGGTTGGTGGCCGGACGGTGTCGGCGTCGGTGGATGCTGCGGGCCGGGCGGTGCTGCCGCTGGCGGAGGGCTCGCTTGTTCCGGGTGCCCACAAGGTGGCGGTGAGCTATGCGGGCACTGAGGAGTTCGCACCGTCCGCGGGGACGGGGCGGGTCTCGGTGGCCAAGGCCGTGGCGAGTGTCGTGGTCTCGGGTCCGACGACGGTGAAGGCCGGGACGGCGGTCACTTTCAATGTCCGGGTGAGTGCGGTCGGTGTGACGCCGTCCGGGACGGTCAAGGTGAGCGTCGCCGGGGTGAAGGCCAAGGCGGTGACGGCGTCGTTGAAGGACGGCACCGTGACGGTGACGGTTCAGGTGCCGACGGGCGCCAAGGCTGGGAGCAAGAAGGTGACGGTGGCCTATCAGGGCAGCGTCTACGTCTCCACGGCGAAGGCGACCATGACGCTGAAGGTCACCCGCTGACCTGGGGGACACGGACGCGTCCGGGCCGGCGATGATGAAGATGAGCGTCGCGGCAAGCGGGAGGTCGCGGGCGAGGTCCGCCCAGAACGGGTTCGGGCCGTGCTGCACGACCGAACCCAGCCCGATGCCCGCGACCAGGACGGCGTATGCGGTGGACGACGGCTCACGGGCCTCGACGGGGCCCGGTGCCCGCTCCAGCGAACGACGACGTCGTCGGCCGAGCAGGACGATGACGACCGCGGCCACGACGAAGGCGAGACTCGAGTACGTCGAGACGGGCTCGCGCAGGAACCCGTGGCTGATCGGCTCGCAGCCGGGCCCGACCTCGTCGGCCCACGCCGACGACAGCGACGGGATGACCGCTCCCACCGGCCCAGGATAGAGCCGCGGGAGGACGGCGTGTCAGCGGCCCAGCCAGCCCCCGTCGACCGGCAGCAGGATCCCGTGGACGTAGTCGGACGCCGCCGAAGCGAGGAAGACCGTCGCGCCCCCGAGGTCCGAGGGCTCCCCCCAGCGTCCGGCCGGGATTCGCTCGAGGATCGAGCGGGCGCGCACCGGGTCCGCACGCAGGGCCGCGGTGTTGTCCGTGGCGATGTACCCGGGCGCGATCGCATTCACGTTGACGCCCCGGACGGACCACTCGTTCGCCAGCGCCTTGGTGAGCCCCGCGATCCCCGACTTCGCCGCGGTGTACCCGGGCACGGTGACCCCGCCCTGGAAGCTGAGCAGGCTCGCGGTGAAGATGACCTTCCCGTGACCGCGCTCGAGCATCGGCCGCGCGACCAGCTGGGTCAGCACGAACTGGCTGGACAGGTTCACCTCGAGCACCCGGTCCCAGCTCGCCAGGGGGTGGTCGATGGCCGGTGCCCGCTCGATGGTCCCGGCGTTGTTCACCAGGATGTCCGGGGCACGGGTGGCGAGCTCGGCGCCGAGCGCGAGCACCGCCGTCCTGTCCGCAAGGTCGACGGTGCGGGCCTCGAACGCGCGTCCGTGAGATGCGACCATCTCCCCCACCGGGCTGCCGGTGGCGGGGAGCGTCGCGCTGACGCCGATGATGTCGGCGCCCGCCCGGGCGAGGGCCTCAGCCATCGCGAAGCCGATGCCCCGGCTGGCCCCGGTGACGACCGCGACCTTCCCGGTCAGGTCGAAGGGGCCGTTCATGCCGGGACCCCCTGCGTCTGCCCCGCCTGCACGTCGACAAGGATCTTCATCGCTCTCCCACCTTCAAGATCGTCCAGTGCTGTCTGGATCTCGGACAAGGGCACCACCCGGGTGATGAGCGACGCCGTGGGGACCGCGCCCGTGCTGATCACCTCGGCCGCCGCCTCGAAGTCCGCGCGCTCGTAGACCCGGGCACCGATCACCGTCAGCTCCCGCCAGAAGACCCGCTGGAGGTCGACGGCGCGAGGGGCCGAGTGGATCGCGACCACGACGATCGTGCCGCGCACCTTCGCCAGGGCCGTCGACGTCGCCACGGCCGCGGCCGCTCCGGACACCTCGAAGACGACGTCGGCGCCGGCGCCGGCGGTCCACTCCTCGACCCAGGCGGCGATGTCGGTCGTGTCAGGGTCCGGGGTGCTGAAGCCCAGGCTCTGCACCAGGCCGCGGCGGTGGGCATCGGGTTCGACGACGGCGACGACGGCCCCGAACGTCGCGGCGACGCTCGCGATCAGCGTGCCGATGGGACCGCCGCCGAGCACCACGACCCTGTCCCCCGCAGCGACGCGTCCACGCCGCACGTCATGCACGGCAACGGCCACGGGTTCGATCAGGGCCGCCTCCCGGAGCTCGGTGACCGCGGGCACCGGCACGAGGGTCGATGCGGGGACGTTCCACAGCTCCTGGAGGGCGCCGGGGGAGTCGATGCCCAGGAACGTCAGGTGCTGGCAGATGTGGCTGTTGCCCGCGAGGCACGCCGGGCACGAGCCGTCCCACACCAGCGGCATCACCGTGACCTTGTCGCCCGGGGCCCAGCCCAGCACGCCCTCGCCTAGGCTCTCCACGGTTCCGCTCATCTCATGACCGAAGACCAGCGGCGTACGCACCCGCCGATCCATGTCGCCGTGCGCCACGTGCAGGTCGGTGCCGCAGAGGCCGACGTAGGCCACGCGGACCCGGACCTCCCCGGCGGAGGGATCGGTCGACTCGAAGTCGATGAGGCCGACCGTTCGGTTTCCAAGGTACGCGGCGGTGTGCACGGCATGCCTCCAAGGGCGTCGGGAGGATCACGGTTGGGTCACGATCCGATGTCGCAGTATAGGAGAGGATTGATCAAACGTCACACGTATGATCTACTCACTTTGTTGGCTCTCCCGTGTGAGCCGTTGGCCTCAGGTCTCTCCAGAGAGGGAAGGAACGGGACAGATGACCACACACAACCGTCGGGCCGCGATGACGCGGCAAAGGCGGGTCCTCGTGACGACGGCCGTCGCAGCATCGCTCTTCGCTGCTGCCGCCTGCTCGTCCGCAACACCGGACACCGACGACTCTGATGCCCCCGACGACTCGGACGGCACGTCGTACGGGTTCGAGACAGTCGAGCAGGACCCCAGCGCCCCCATCACGGTCTGGGTCGACGCCTCGCGGCAGCCCGCTGCCGACGCGTTCATCGCGGCGAACCCCGACTTCCCGATCAACGTCGAGACCTACGACGGCGGCGCCGACGGCTCCGGCTCGTTCCAGACCAAGGTCGAGGCCTTCAACCAGGCCGGCAGCGGTTGGCCGGATGTCGTGTTCTCGACGCAGAACAACGACGCGTCCTGGGCGAGCCAGGGCACCGATCCCTTCGCCGCACCGCTCGACAAGGGCTACTTCGAGCAGGCGTTCCTCGACGGCTTCACCCCGGGTGCCCTGAACCCGCTGACGGTCGACGGAACGATCTACGGCCTGCGCAACGACCTGGCCCCCACGGTCACGTGGTACAACCAGAGCCTGTTGGACGAGTTCGGGTACGACGTGCCGACGACCTGGGAGGAGTACGAGGCGCTCGGTGAGAAGGTCGCAGTAGAGCACCCCGGCTACATCATCGGCACGGTCGGTGACTCGTTCACCCCGGAGATCTTCTTCTGGGCGGCCAAGGCGCCGGTCAACGTCGTCGAGGGTGTCGACCAGCTGAGCTGCGACACGTCGGACCCCAAGGCCGTTGCGATGGCCGAGCTGCTGGACAACCTGATCGCCAAGGGCGTCCTCGCCTCGCAGAGCGTCTTCAGCCCCGAGTTCGTGCAGAGCTACGGTGACAAGGTGCTCCTGCTCCCCGGTCCGG
>Ga0209123_1001867_pt1 | contig 19346 bp, 11 predicted proteins | sample BarGraIncu00431A_FD_184500 | JGI IMG/M metagenome (GOLD analysis project Ga0209123, IMG submission 184500) | Arctic peat soil microbial communities from Barrow, Alaska, USA - Barrow Graham LP Incubations 004-31A (SPAdes) (version 2) | ecosystem: Environmental > Terrestrial > Soil > Wetlands >... | reverse complement strand
CGTGCGTCTAAATTTGAGAAAGAACGAATGCCTTCACTGTCTGGTTAAATGTTGATTACCAAATTTGCCCAATTTTCGTCATTTTCGCATAGCGAAGTTCAGAAAAATGGGGTTTCCGGACGGAAACTAACTAACTTCGAATATAGGCGCGTTATCGTTGAGGAGCGCCATCAAAAGCTTTGGTCATAGCATAATACGCTGGTTTTGGATGAAGATCTTTATCAAATGGCAGAGGACGAGCCGGCAAATGGTCCTTGCGGGGCCTATAGTACGGTAGCCAAGTATAGCGATCACTCAGGCCCCATGTCAGGACCGCAATTACCGCTGGTTCTGCCAACGCACATGTCAAAAAAGCGCTATAAACATCAGAAACAATCCTGTCTCTCGTTCCAACATCAGCGATCAAGGTATTATCAGCCACATCAAGCTCGGAAATAATAATTTTAAGGCCAAGATCAGCCACCTGCTTTAAGAATTTTTTAAACACTGCAGGATTGAAATGTTTTTCGTCGCCATACAAATGTGCTTGGATACCGAGAGCGTGCACAGGAACACCACTTTTTTTCAGTCGCACAAGTAACTTCAGAACTGCAGCACGTTTTGCTTCATCAGCGGGAGTGTCATATTCTATTCCATAATCGTTGTAAACTAGCATGGCTTTAGGATCCGCCAACGCTGCAGCCTTAAAAGCAATGTCGATATATTTTTCACCAAGCAGCTCATACCAGACAGAAGAAATACGCAGCCCCCTAGAGTTACCTTCTTCAGGAGCAGTTGCTTCGTTAACAATGTCCCAGGAATGTACTTTCCCGGCATATCGGCCAACTACGACTGATACGTGCTTCTTTAGCACCTCTTCAGCATTTGATGCATTGACGTATCCCGAGAACCATTTAGGCAAAACAGCATGCCATACCAAAGTATGCCCACGAAAAAAAATATTATTTCTCCGGCAGAAATCGACTAGCCAGTCAGCTTTGGTGAAATTATACGAAAAGGGTGAATTGGAAAGTTTTTCCCATTTAAAATCAAGTTCTGAAACCACAATGCCACATTGTTGCCGAACGAGAGCAGCAAAGTTCTTATCCGATGTCAGCGCTCCAAAGGTAGCTGCAGCCCCAAAGAGTAAACCTTTTGCAGTTGCAGATTTATTCAGTGGAACTAGCGAGTTTTCGTTTAAATCGTCAGCACTTGAATTTTGCTGAGAAAATCTGGGTAAAGCTCCCACCCCTATTACCCGGGCTAGGGACCCTGCACCCAAGGCTAAGCTAATGGCATAAAGAAACTTACGCCTACCGATTAACGGATCAAGCATTCTTTGATAAGTTGCTAGTTCATTCACAATAGCCCCCTTAAACAAGTAAAATAAATTTTTCAAAAAAGATAAAAACTGTAGAACCTCAATAGATAACATAGGTTGTCAACTCGACCACCCTATTGTGAATTCGTCAGTAAAGTAAGATGCGATAGGGATTTAAAAGTCGGATACCGGTAAAAGATAAGCAATTAGGGCAACACCTATCGGTAGGGCTGTAGGGAACCAATGTCGGCCCAAAACCGTCATTTGTACTCTAAATACCTTATGGCGAAAGCGCCTAAAAGATGCCCCATTCCTTTCGCAAAATATTGCAATGCACGCATTACTGCATTAAACCCAAAAAAAATGGCCAAAGGTAAGGTTAGACAGCCATAACCGGCACGGGCAATACCTTTAATGAAGAAAGAAACCTTCTGAATAAATGAGTCCGATGCTAAATCAATAGTTACCAAGGCTTCTGTATTTGCAACTCTGAACCACCTACAAAGGAGCCATGACGGAGTAGCTCTATCAATACCAACCAGTTCCTCAACAATCGCCTTTTCGCACCAATATATTTTGTACCCTTTTTTGTGCAACTTACAGAAAAAATGAGTATCCTCTCCGCCAGAAAGAGCATAAGCCACATCAAAGTAACCCACTTCGGCAAAAATTGATCGTCGTATCAAAACATTACCTGTTCGAGCATAATCAATGCATTCCATATCCCGATGTTTCATTCGTTCGAAAAAATTCATATCCAAAATTCTCTGAGCCGTTCCTTCTGGCAAAATGCTTTTTACGTCGCCAGTAACAACGTCTGCTTTTGTCTGGACTGCAACGCGTAACATTTCAACCAGCCAATTACCACCTACAATTTCATCATCATCGATAAAAGCTAAATATTCTGAATCAAGTGATGCGTTCCTAATCGCGGTATTTCTGGCGAAAGCGATCCCTTTTTGTGTTTCGCGGACATACCTTAGACTAATCTGTTTATTTTTGAAGTGATAAAAATTGATACTATTTGCTAAGCTCTCACCGTGGTTATCCACAACGATCAACTCTATACAAGACATTTCCGCTGGAATAACTAAGTTATCTACAGATTCTAAACATTTGAGCAGTAGCAAATCTCTTTGAAAAGTTAATACACACAACGACAATTGCACTTATGACCTCTTCTGCTCTAGTTTATTTTGGAGTAAACTTGCCTTTTACCAATAATCATTACTAGTGAAATCAATACCCAAGTAGTCAAAGTACTCCCAGACCCTAAATTGTACTGTATAACAACCTCAGTACTTCCATGCAGTATAAACAATGCGGACAACCAAATAATTATACTACGAATATGCTCTGGCATTTTGTTCATTGTTTTGAAATAACTCACCATAAACATAATAAAAACACCTAAACCGACAAGCCCGGATTGCGATAAAACCTGTAATATTTGGTTATGCGCATGTGTCGCAGAAAAGCCCAACGAAGACACCTTATCAAGCATCGATGCCTGTGTAGACCAAGCACCAAATCCTTGACCTATCCAAGGACTTGCTAGCCACATTTCAATGGCAAGAAGCCATATTGCGAGACGACCAGTAAATGTTGAGACTTGTGAATCAAGCATTAAGTCAGAAAAAAATCGGTTGGTGCTAGAGGAATACGAGAGAAAGACGAAAATTGCCGACAAACAAGGTACCGAAATAGTTAAAAACCACAACTTATTTTTCTTGCTCATTTTGAAATACATCATAAGCAGGTGTATGCCGTATAAAAAGGCAGTGACACCCCATATCGTCTTAGATTGAGCAAATAAAAAAACTAGGATTGTTGCTATAGTATGCAGGAATTCCCCTTTGAGCCGAGTTCCAGGGAAAAGCCCTAATAAAAAATAAAATACAGCAATCGGAGCCAAACTATTTGGGTGGTTAACCGTGCCGAACAGACGCATGGAAAATAAAGAAGTGCTCGACTCAACATCGTAACCGAGGCTCCATGCCCACTCTGGAAAGACTAATGAGGAAACAAGACTTCCATAAATAAATAGAATTAGCATCATTATTCGTACTTCGCGGACCCACCACGTAACGGAGGGAGCAGCCAAAAAATAGCTCGTCAAGTACATAGCAATCGTGACAAGTGCCAAACTAAGGCCTTTGATTGGAACACCTCTGATAAAGTCAGAGATTGTCGGTAATAATGACAAAAGGATAAACAGAAAACAATATATTTTAACTTTAAGCCGATCACTTCGGTCATTCTTCTTTAGAACAAGTATAGTCATAGCAAAGAAGGCTATTAGTAAAAAAAGAATGGTTAAACCGATCGATACAGATTGTGCAAGGGGGCTAACTTTAACTGCATCTATTTCACCGACGATAAACCGCCGCGGTTGAATGGCAGTGAGCACGACAATAGAAATACCTATCGCCCAAATAATTAGGCGCCAGCAAAAAGTATCTGCGTTAGTCACCTCGGATGATACACAAGGTAACTCAGCACGTAGGCTCGACACCGTCAGATAGCTTGGTGCTGGTTGCTGCTCGTTATGTCTTTCTATTGAGGTCATAAATCAGGATTCTTTTTTCTGCAATGAGCACAAATTCATTATATTCAACTTTTCTCGACCTTTACAATAAAAAACGACCAACCATAAGACAACAGCAAGAACTCCGTCGGTTGCTAAACTAGCCCATGCCGCCCCTCTCCACGAATATATCGGTACAAGCCAAAGAATCAACATTACATTAAATATCGCGCACAGTACTTGAGAAAAGGTTCGGACTCCTTGAAAATCTGCTCCGGTCAAAGAATCCGCAGCGAACGAGTGAAGAACTTTCAGTAATGGCAGCAAGGATAGCCATTGTAGCGCACGAACCGTTTCCCTAAACTCAACACCAAGAACAAGGGGCAAAAACGGAGCCAGAAAAAATAGACAAGCCGAAACGACAACTGCGTAAACTAAAGCGTAGGGTAAAAGTTTCTTTGCAAAATCCAATGAGCCACTTAAGCCGTTCCGGCCGTTTTGAAAAAAACGAGCATAAGAAGCATAAAGTAATGAGCGTATGGGGATAAATGAAACGTCTATGAGCCGGTATGCAGCTGCGTAAATCCCGGCTGACGACAGTGTTGATATTTTTGTCAGCATAGTTTTATCGATATCATTGTAGACATTCTGTGACGACAAACTGACAGAGAAGTAAACCCCCTCCTTCAAATCTGAGAATATTATATGTTTGTCGAAAACAGGACTACCTAGCTCCCGGTGTACAAGAAGGGTACCTACAAGAGCACTTATAAAAACGCTAAAAAGATAAAAATAGCCCCAAAGAATTATGGATGGCTTTTGCGTAACCAACAACAAACAAGCCAAAAGCACTAGACGAACAACATTTGGTAAAATCATCAATTGCGAGGTTCTGGCAAGTAGCTGGAAGGCCTGGAATGCTTGGCTGGAAATATCAAGGAGACGAGAAAAGACGAGGTCGGCGACAGCAATAGAGAGAATGAGCGCGAACGGTATCGTTGCAGGCAAGAAGATCCGTGATAGCAAAACGGCACTTAAAAGCAATACAGTCCCAGAAAGAAGCGTAAGCACTAATGCTTTTCCCCAATACCTCTGAAAAGTAGATTCGTCTCTGGAAACGTTCTTGATAAGGATGTTGCCACACCCCAGGCTGGCAAAGGGTGCAAGGATCGCGACCAGCGCTGTGGCTCCTACAAAAGCGCCGTATCCCTGTGCACCAAGGGTCCTAGCTGTGAAAATGAAGTAAACCGCCTGGAGTGGTATGCGAATGCCTTGTCCGAGAAACATCCAAAAGGTATTGCGGGCCAATTGTTGTTTTTTTGATACGTTAAAGAAGGTCTTTATGCTTGTGTAATACGAATAAAGTCCTGTGCTATGCACACTCTGCCTCCGAATCTAACAAAAAAACTATTTCTCGCCCTGTTAAGTACCACAAAAACCTAAGCGGATTGTTAGGGAGGGACTGTATGTTATGTGTGCCATGCACACAGGAGAATATGTACCAATCAAGAAACGATCCGGATTCGTGAAATTGCGATGCAGTTGTTCCTTTCTTTATAATTTCAAATTATGGCCGAATAAAACTCGGGCAGCATTAGCAAGTTTTTTAACAACCCCAATATTGGCATTTTCTGCAACTATTTATATTTAAAAATTTATTGAGAGCCTATTTTCATAATCAGCGTAAAGCAAGTACATTTCTTCCGGAATGACGTGCCTCAAAAAAATGTTCTATAAGAAATTTTCAACCTCTGCCAAATTTCCACCAAGGATTCTTTTTCTGCTCTGCATCACCATAGCCATAGCCATAGCCATAGCCATAGCCATAGCCATAGCCTAACGATCTGGTTGACCTATCAGATACGACAATTCCAGCCAAGGGAGCTGATGCAGCAACTAACATATCTCTCGTCCGCTGGGCAGCTTTAAGGGGAACCCTTCCAACCTCGAGAACAACGATGACAAGGTCAGCGAGTTGAGTTAGCACCGGTGCATCAGTGACGGCAAGAACGGGAGGAGCATCAATGATGATGTGACTATACGTCTTCCTCATATCCTCCATAAGGGCACGCATCGCCTCGGAGCCAAGTAACTCGGAAGGATTCGGGGGGATAAGACCCGCGGTCAAAAGATCTAGTCCTTGAATCCCAGTCGCTTGGATGACGTCAAGTGCCTTGATGTCACCCGCCAGTAACCCCGTAAGCCCTTCCCCACGTACAGAACCAAATTTTTCGTGCAACGTTGAACGCCGCAAATCGCAGTCAATAATTAGCACCTTGGCGCCTGTCTGAGCAAGGGTGATGGCGAGGTTCGAAGAAGTTGTGGATTTCCCTTCACCCGGGAAGGTGCTCGTTACAAGAAACACCTTCTTGTCTTTTTTCACCGCACAAAAATGGAGCGCTGTACGCAATGAACGAAACGCTTCTGAGGCTGGAGATTTTGGGACATTGTGTGAAACCAGAGCCTGCACACCGTCTTTAGGGGAGATGAACGGGATTATCGCGAGCAACGGCAAAGAAAGTGCAACTCTCGAAGATTCAGGGTCTTTCAAGGTGTCATCGAGGTACTCTCTGAAAAAGCAGAGGGCGGTTCCAAACATAATGCCAACTAGAAAACCAAACACCAAGTTCTTAGCTTTTTTCGGCGAAATTGGCTTTTCAGCGACTATAGCAGGATCTACAATGCTTATATTGTTGATGGTTGAGGCTTTCGCAATTCGAGCTTCTTCATGCTTTTGCAAAAGGAAGGTATAAATACTTGCATCCACTTTGGTAACACGCATGAGTTTTGCGAGTTCCCGTTCCGCAAGGGGAAGTTTCTTTAGCTGAGAATCATTTTTGGTAATTTGTGCTGAGATACCTTTCTCTAGAGTTTGCGAATTTCTAAGTGTCGTCTCATAGGTAGCTTGGATCTTATTTTCCAATTCATCAATTTGCGCCTGAACGTTTTTTACTCCCGGATGGCTTGCTGTGCTATCAGAAAGGCGCCCTTTCTTCTGCACTTGGAGCTCAGCCAGTTGCGTAGCCATCCCTGCTAAAACAGGGTCTTCTCGCATGATAGCTGGTGAGTAAGAGACACCTCTTCTCTTGGCATCAATAAGTGATGCAAGAGCGAACTCTGCCTGCTTTCGCTGCAGCACAGTTTCTGCCTTCGACTTTTCAGTCTCGCTTAGGTTCTGGATCAGGGCTTGGGCTTCTGCGTCGAGGTCTATGACGCCGGAGGTGCTCTTATAAGTTTCAAGGCTCTTTTCAGCCTGTTCGAGTTCTGATTTGATGCCTTTTAGCTGCTCTTCAACAAAACCTACGGTGCGGGTGGCTTCCTCGGCCCTCAAGACAACACCCTGGTCCAGATAGACTTGAACTAGAGTATTTACAACATCACTAGCCAACTGAGCATTACCATTTCGGTAAGAAATAGACATCACATTGGTCTTTTTTCCTACCTCCTCGGTTTTGACTTTTTTCCTTAATTTTTCAACAGTATCATTAAAAGGAAACAGGGTGAGCCGGAAGGAATCTCCTTTCTGTCCCTTCAGGTCTTTAATAAGTAGCGTAATCCCTTTGCCGCGCAACAAAACACCATTCATCCCGTTACCAACTACGCTACCGTCAGCATCCTTTACAGCGATTCCACCGCCACCGAGAAGCTGCACAGTATAGGTAGGTTCCTCGGAACTCGGCGTGTTTGAGGTGAATTCAATAAGCTTAAACTCCACCCCATCAGAGCGTTTGTCTATTCCCCAGTCTAAATGAAGCCCGGCCACGACCTTTTCTGCGTTGCTACGGGACCTGAGTATCTCGAGTTCGGAGTCGATGGGCGTTGCATTATTGAGCAGTAGATCACCCATCTGTCCAACTTTCCCCTTATCGTCCTTAACAAAAAGGGTTGCCGTTGACTCATAGGTAGGGTGTACGAGAAAGGTATAGAGAATGACGCACAAAAAGAGCGTGACAAAGGAAACAATAAAAGTCTTTCTCCGCCTCAAGATGACATTAATGTAATCCTGAAGGTGGATCTCCTCCTGCTGAGGTAACTGAAACTGCTGATTCATGCGCAAATCCTAGATAATGTCAAATTTTATTTTTATATAACACCAGAAACAGCTCTGAGTTCAAGTTGTCTGCGAACTTGACAAACAAAAAAAGCATTTCGGTATTTGCTCGTACACATAGGCACTCTTTTAGGGCGATGGAGTCTCAAGGGAAAACCCTCGACACCAGGGGTTACAACTTAATAGAAAGACATAGTCTCATGTGCCGATGAAAAGAGATCACTTCTACTGTTTTAAGAACTTGATTGAAACAAACGGCTGCAGAATGGCACCCACGGTCTGAAGCGAAGGAAGGATGTCAGAAATCACATCGTTCCAGGTTCCGAACCCGCTCTTGGGAACGTAGATGATATCTCCCTCGGCGAGCTGCACCGGGAGCGCCTCGCCCCGCAGCACCAAGTCGTAGTCGACTACTATCAGTTCGCCTCGGGTCGGAGAGAGGGAACGGATGATGCGCACATGATGAAAGTCGAAACCCGCGTCACGCAACTCCGCGCTGGCGATTGCCTGGGCCAAATTGAGGCCTACGGGGGGCATTGCCACCAACCCAGGCTTCTTCACGGCACCAAAGATGAAAACCACCTGGTTCCGATTGTCCGGAATGTAGATAGTGTCACCCCCCTCAAGCCAGATATTCTGGCTAGTGTCACCCTTTATGAGTAGGCTACTAAAGTCAACCGGTACAATCTTACCGTTTCTAGTAATACGCGCCCCCTTAAGGTTCGCCGAGGGGTCGAAGCCACTTCCCAGCGACATCCCTTGCAGTAGCGTCATGGGTCGGTCCATGTAGAAGGTACCGGAGACCCGGAATTGCCCGAGCAGGTAAAGTGGCAAACTCTTGTAATCTGCGACCTCGACTACCACCCAGGGATCTTGCAGATACTTCTTCAGGAGGATGGTGAGTTTCGCTTCTATCTGAGAAATAGTGAGTCCGGCAACCTGAACCTGACCGATCAGCGGCACATGCAGCATGCCTGTGCCGTCAATTCTACTTCCCTGAACTTTACCGGCTGCGCCCGGACTAGCAATGGCAAACTCAGGCCTGCCGTTCACGTCAAGCAGCAGCACATCCCCTATTCCGACCTGATAGTCCCGCGGAGGAGTAGGTTCGCTTAGAAGCGCAGGCGCGACGACTACCTCCTGAGATACAATTGGGGAGACTATCTCGCGTCTTGATCCAGGGACAAGATCGGCATAAGGGGCACATCCTGAGACGGCAAAGAACGCGAGGACAATTACACAGGGGAGTGTGTGCAACATTCGAGACTGAATCTTCATAGGGTACCTGTTCGTATCAAAACAAAAAAATGCCGAATTCCGAAAGCAATCGTACACCCTGACGAGAGTAAATACACGTCGAGGACTCCGATTCTGGATCTCAGCCAAGAATAAAAAATCACCTAGTAAATCAGCAGGACGTCACAAAATTTCAATACAGTTTGCATGGTCGGCAAGAGCATAAAATCATTGTACATTCAAGAAATACCGTTTTTGCTCAATTCCGTCAATGTAAAAACATATAAATACCCTTAAATAGGACACATTAAATAGAATAAACTATTCAAACTAGCATATTTTTCTTGACAAAACACTGAACCACACAGTAGTACACGCTCAAGTAAAAGAGTTGGGAGTTGTGGCGGTTGCAGAGGATCATAGTTCAATTAATGAACTAAAAATATTTCACAGGAAGAGACTATCGCTTTTGGTAAATTATCCCAATGGTTGAACAGCAGTTAATAGGCGTACCATTGTGGTCATTGAGAAATAGCTTGAACAAACAATTTTACAATATTTCCGGTCGCGTTATTAGCCCGTTCAATATCGATTCGCATATCCACGATTGAGACACGGTACACACGACTGCACAGGCAGACCCCCCCGATGTTTCTCCAGAAGTCGTTACCCTTCCCCGCCAGTACTTTCCCCCCACGCTCTGCCGAACAAAAAGAGGAGGACCCCAAACGGTTTCCTCCTCTTTTTTAGCTGTATTTGCCCGACGGGTAAACGACTAAGGTAAAGCTGTAGGCATATGCTGCTTTACGCCCTCAATTAATTTTAACCCACGCATAGTTGTTAGTTGCGTCTTTAACGCACACTTCCAGTGCATCAGCAACACCCGTTGCACCTTGAGTAAGCCAAATGACCCCTCGTACCGAGCTATTGCAAGTTGCCGGTTTCACGGTGGTTGTATTCAAACGTATTGCACCGTTCACCTCAAGTTTCTGAGTAGGAGTGGATATCCCTATACCTATATTGCCTTCTGGGTCTATTTTCATCCTTTCTGCAGGAGAGGTATTGGCAGCCCCTGTCGTTTGAAAGGAAAGATAGCCTGGAAATGAGGTCGCGGTCCAATTCCCCTTCGCAAATGCTGAGATATTTGCTCCATACTTATAAGCAGGAAACATCGAACCGAATGACATACTCCCTAAACGGTCTCCATTTTCAGGCCAGCCACTATTTACACTAGCATCGTTGTTCCTCATGAAAAAAAATGATGGACTATTGTACTGGTTGTAGGGAAGAACGCCACTATTGTGGAACATCATCGATGTATCACCCGTCACACCAGATTTTTCTATGAAGATGGCCATAGTGGGGTTGCTAGTCCCAATGCCGATATTGCCTGTATCCGTCACCACCATCTTGTCCACAGTCCCGGTTGAATCCTGCACCGCAAAACGGGTCTCCGCCTGAGCCAGTCCTGCAAAGGCTGCCAGGGCCAATGTGCCCGCCAAAAGTGCTACGCCATTCTTAGTAATCTTTCTCATTTGTAATCCCTCCATTTGTTGTAGTTGTTTACAAGGGTAACTAATTTCAATAACGAGACCAAAGTACGACTTCAATAACACACTTGAGGCTTTCAACTGGCTGCCATGCGAACCTCAGGATTTGTTCTCTATACCCTGAACGACCTAAGTCATCTGGCATTCAACGTTCTCAGATTAGCAAAAAACTTACCATAAGGTCTATACCAATCCGATCATCCGAGCCGCCATCTCACTTCCATAACTGAGGTCAGCATCTGATGGAAACCGATGCCTGCCCGCGTGTTGGAGGGAGCATCGATCCTACTCTCGCCTCGTCCTAGTGAAGGGCCCCCTAATGCATTGACTTGTTGCGGCCAGCCAAGCATCTCGCCCCGCAAAACACCTACAAAATTGTCATTTTACTTATACAACAATTTCCCACACTAACCAAGTGCTAAAACTTCAAATCCGTTTCTTGCAAAAAAACTGGCAGGATTACTGTCAACGGTCAGTTATCTGGCAGCGTCCCAGTTCTTCTGTGTTGAACGTTTACCTCGGCAAAATGAACATCCCCCCCTATTCAACTACACCTTATGCTGTCTCAAAATAGGTCGGGCGGAGAAGGCTAACCTCCCGGTTTCACGAGTAAGAACGGTCTAACAGGTGCCTCTCGTGAACTCCGGGTCATCCGCCTATAATGCGCAGTAGCAAACAATGACAGTCATTTTGTTTTGAATGAGCATTCGAACTGACTTTAATTATGCAAATCACTTTCCAAGCTGTAAGGTTTCGATATTTCAAAGGGGGAATGCTGGTTACTTGATCTTTAGTCTCGCAACCTTCAAGGTACCGCCCTGTATATCCAACCGGCCAAGGAGAGTAGTATAATTTCCGCTGCTGGTCGCAAAGGTTCCATCAAAACCGCCTATCAATGTCACCTGCTGATTCGGCAGTTTTTTAAATGTCAGGGTAGCGTCTGTGAATACAAGCGCCTGAGCCTGTATCGTGTCTCCGGGGACAGCTCCATCAAAACTATTCTGAAGTAAGGAATAAAAGTTAACTCCATTTTTAATGTATTGTGGCTGTACAAAGCTGGCGCTGACCGCCTGATCGGCATTCAGGTTGAAGCCACAGACGCCGGCGCCGGCGCAGTTCCCCCCCCAACTGCTCAGGATCGATCCGTCATCCGCCGTGGCGCTGAGTGTCAGCGCAGTCCCCTGCACGAATTCCGCGGTACATACGGCGTCGGCCGGTCTGCAGGTAATGCCGCCGAAAATGCCCCCCGGTGCGCTGGTGACCGTCCCCTGTGCCGCCCCGCTCCCTGCCACTGAAACCGACAGAGTGTTGTGCATGGTGAAGCTACCCGGTGCGCTTACCGTGGTTCCCGACTTGGTGACGCTGATCGGGCCGCTGGCGGCGCCTGCCGGTACCAGGACGGTAAGGGTGTCGGGACTGGCAGCGGTTACCGTGGCGAGGGTGCCGTTGAACTTCACTTGGTTGCTAAGGAGTACCGGGCTGAAATCGCTGCCGCTCAGGGTTACCGCCGCTCCGGCCTTGCCGTAGACGGGCGAGAAGCCGGTGAAAAAGGGCGGAAAGCCCGTCGCAAGAATGTCAAACTCGGAGACGCTGTCCGCATACGTAGAAAGCTGGAAGCCCAAAAAGCTCCACTGCGCCTTGCTGGCGCTCAAAGTGACCAAGCTGCCGGCCATGACATTTGGCACCAGAAAAAAACCGGTGCTGTCGGTGGCGCTGCCCCCCAAGGACTGCCCGCTACTGTAGATCACCGGATACACGCTGCCGGCACTCACTACGGCACCGTCCACCGGAGCATACGGTGTCGTGCCCGACTTGCGCACATGTCCGGCAACGGCTGCCTTCCCGGAGGTAATGCCCCAACTGAGCAGTTCATCCGGGGTATAAAGGTGATTAGGGAAAGCCGTCAGGTCCAGGTTGCTGCCAAAGGTATAAAACGGCGTCGTGTAGGTTGGCTGGTAGCCGGTCTTGCTTACCTTCACACCGACGGTGCCAAATTGACCCTTGAAAAGCCCGCCAAGAATATACGATCCATCCTCGAGGGTCGTAGTGAAGTGGCTCGGAGAACCGATCACCTCGACTAGCGCGCCGCCTATGGCAGCTTCGGAACTGTTCATGATTACCCCGGTGATCTGCAGCGGAACGATGAGGTAGTCGGTGCTGCTGACCCAGGAAGTCACTCCGTCCAGGTTCACCTGGATCTTTCCGGAACTGTTCGCTCCGGCGGGGACAGTCACGACCAGGGCAGTGCTCGTTACCGAATTCACCGCCGCAGGGACGTTGTCAATAAACACTGCATAGCTGGGCGATGCAGTGGGCAAGTCAGACCCGTTAATGGTAACTGTCTGACCGGGGTAACCGCTGAGCGGAGTAAAGCCGCTGAATGACGGATCGGCAGCCCAGGCGGGGTTGACCGACAATAGTACTGCCAGCAGTGTGGCATAAAAAAAGTTGTAACCTGTATTTGACACGGGGCCTCCAGGCAAATCGCCATTGAATTAATGCACCGGGCTAGCAAATCAGCCCTTTACATTAACAGTCTAACAAATAATAGAGAGTTACTGTCTATTTATACAGTAATAATACAGACCAGCCAAGAATTAATCCATGCGAAACCGTTGTCTCCTAGAGAACCACCGGGCAACTGCGTGTAACGGTCAATTGACCGACAGTGCCAGGACGGATAACTCAACCAGAAATGCCCGTTCCCGCCCCCCTCCCCTGTCACTCCTCGCTCTCTTTAACCCGGTAAACTCCGTGATGGGCTTCAGTGTCCCTTCTATGGAGCTTCAAATCAGAGGCGACCGACTCCAGTTTTACATCCAGTGAAGTGACCTTTGAATCCAGAGCAATGATTTTCAAATCCAGTCCAAGGACTTTTTCTTCGATGCCATCCAGGCGCACGTCATTGCGGTCCATGCGCTCGACTTGGGTCTGTTGGCCCTCAACCAAGAGATCGATACTGTGCTGAAAACGTTCTTCTGACAAGCCGATCCTGTGATCGAACGCCTCGATGATTTCGTCCTTGAAATCCTGTATTTTTCCTTCGAGGAGCGCGGTTTTATGATCGAACGCCTCAATGATTTCTTCTTTGTAATTTACGAGTTCTTGCTGCATTTTTCTATCCCGGACCGCGGATTGATGATCGAACGCCTCGATGATTTCTTCTTTGAAATTTACGAGTTCTTGCTGCATTTTTCTTTCCCGGACCGCGGATTTATGATCGACCGCCTCGATCAGGTCTGCCTTAAAACTAGTTAGGATTGCAGTAAGTTGATTATCGTCCATTTTACGCCTCCTGAGCAGGTCGACCACTGCTGGAAATTTTCGGTCGTCTGACGAAATCCTGCCACCGGATTCCCTCGCCCTACAATAGATGCCAACGTGCTGTATTGCAAGAGGTAAGGCGGTCAAAGGCGAGCATGACGCCTGTTTTATTTCAGGTTCACCCTCAGGGTCTTCAGCTTGCCGGCGCGCAAACGGAACTGCCCGACTAATGAGGTCTCGCCGACCACCGCACTGTAGGCGGCGTTGTAGCCACCGGCGAGGGTAACGCCGGGTGAACGGTTGGTGGTCAGGGAACCGATGAAGCTCCCCTCCAGCATCTTGATTACCGCGCCGTCGACCGCGGCATCATAGGCGGCCTGGAGCGTCGCATAGGCTGTCGTGCCGATTTTCACCAGGGGGGCCAGGGTGAAGGTACCGGTAACCGTCGTGCCGGGCACCATGGCGACCAGGCAGCTGCCGGTGGCCGTGACGGTGCAGTTGGCGGACCAACCGCCGAAGGTGGAACTGCTACCGGGCGAGGCGAACAGCTCGACCTGGTTTGAGCTGACGTTGGCGCTGCAGCCGGCGGTATTGCCGCTGAGACACGATATGCCGACCGAACTGGTGACGGTGCCGGAACCGGTCCCCAGATCCTGGACTACCAGGGGGAGGGTTATCAGGACCGTGGCGCTCTGGTACGCCGAGACATTGCCGTTGCCGTCTTTGGCGAAGGCATAAAGGGTGTGGGAACCTGCGCTGGCGAAGGTATAGCTGCCGGGTCCCGTGGCACTCCATCCGGCCGCATTCGCCGCTGGGGTACTGGGCGATTCGCTCACCAGGTAGCCGGTGACCGCTACGTTGTCGGTGGCGGACAGGGTGGTCAGGTTCACGCTGGCCGTGTTGGAAGCCGCCGGGACGACGAAGCTTTGGATGACCGGCGGGGTGCTGTCGAACGCGTTGGAGGCGTAGCCGTCGCCGTCGGCGTCGCTCAGGGAAGCGTAGTTGAAGCCGGCCCCCTGGTAGCCGAAGGTGATCGACCGGCTGTAATTGTTGTAGCTTGAGCCGTCGCTGCCGTCGAGCGCGTAGATTCTGATGGAAAAGGGACCGGATGGCAGCGTCGCCGCGGGAATATCCAGAGTGGTGTCCGACAGGTAGTAGCTGCTGGAGGATACCGCAACGTTGATCCCGCTCTCCTGGATGACGCCGTTGACGCGCGAGGTCTGGAGAAAATCGACGGCGTACCAGACCGGGATGTCGTTAGCCACCGGTGCCCAGGAAAGGCTGACATCGCCGCTTGGGAGCGTGCCCACGTTGACGGTCTTGAGATCGACCGGCGGAATGGTGTGCGCTGCCGGCTGCAGGTTGTACGAGGCGACCGTTTTCCCGAGGCTGTCTGTTGCGGAGCAGGTGTAGAGTCCGGCGGCCGGATTCCCCGCTTCCAGGAAATCGTTTTTGACCAGCAGGTCGCGGCTGAAGTTATTGGGCCCGGTCATGCGCAGTTGCGTGAGACTCCCGGCGGCGGGCTGCGCTCCGGACCAGACATAGGTCCAGTCGCTGTTGTCGAAGTTGGTCACGTGAGAGATCTGGCAGCCGTTGGAGACCAGCGCGCTCGCGTCATAGGGGAGGATGTTGAGGCTGACCAGTGGCCCGTTTCTCCGGTTGCGCGGGGCGCTGCCGGAGCTGGTGTCATACGCTTCGACGCGCCACTGCCTGTTATTGAAAGTGTTGAGCGTGGCAGTCGGTATGTCGACGTAGGTTTGGTTCGCACGGGTGGTGTTGGTGAAGAGCCCGCTGACAGAATCCCTCAGGTACACCCGATAGTAAAGTGCCCCGGTGTAATTGACGTCAACCCAGCTGAAGCGGACGTTTCCGTTGCCGAGGTCCTGCGCCTTGTATTTGCTGCTGTCAAAGGAAGCCATTGGGTTGGCCGGTTGCAGCACGGTGTAGACCGTTTGCGTCTGGCCGTTGGCCACGATATGGAAGACGTAGGGGCCCGGCACCAGCGGAGCGGAATAATTCTGGTTGAACTCAAAACCGTTAGCCTGCTTGTTCGAGTTGGCATCGAGAGCGGGATCATTGAGGTTGAAGGGGAATAAGAAGTTGTTGGGTCCGGTGACCGTCACCGAGGTTAGCGCCGCGGCGGCCTCGACGGTTCCTACACTGAAATTCAGATCCGACGAGAGAACCCCGGCGTTGTCGTACCGGTTGGCGGCAAAAGCGTAGTTCACCATGAGCCGGCTGGCATCATAATCGGAGCTGACCGGAGTGAAGCTGACCCAGTTCGAATTGGAGCGGTTATTGAGCTGATCGAAACTCGGGGCGTCGTGCACCTCGACTCGGGCGTAATAGATTGCACCGTTGGTCAGGGTCCCGGCCGGTACGTCCTGCTTCACCTCGAATTTTCTGTCGCTTGAAAATACCTCGCTCCCGTTGGCGTCGTTGACGGTGAGGCGGTAGTAGTACAGCGTCGCGCTGGCAACGGGAGCCCAGGTGAAATGATAGCTGCCGTCGCTCTTGCGCACGTGCTGGATGGTCGTGGAGTCCACCACCGGCATGAGATGGGGGTTGGTCAGGCGGTCGACCCGGGTGGCGCTGTTCCCTTTGCCGTCGCTGACCGTGAAGCTGTACAGCCCCGGTGTCAGGGTGGGAAATTCCTTCCAGAGATCCGCATCCCCCGCCCCGCTGCTGAGGTCGGCGTCGCCGAAACTGTAGCTGAATCCGGCCGGCCCCGTCGCCTGCACCTTGAGTGCGCCCAGGGTGGACGGGTTCTTCAGAGCCGGCAGGCCGAGATCGATGTTGTATTTGGCGGTCACTCCGTCGGGATACGTCAGGTAGGTTACCCCGGCCCAAGTAAAGAAAGTCCCCGGGGGGGTGACCATCAGGACATCGGTCAGGGGGGTGTTTACCGCAGCCGCCACCGCCACGAGGGCACCCTGATTGTACCACTGTGCCTGGTAGCCGCTCGCGGTGCTGAATCGCACCTTGTAGCTACCGGCAGGAACCTGGCCTATGGAGTAATAACCGTCGCTGGCAGTGGCCCCCCAGGCAACCTGGGCATTGGTCAGGCTGTCATAGAGGGTGATGGACGCACCCGGGATGCCGAGGCCGGTACTGGCATCCTTGACCGCACCGGAAACGCTCCCACCCTGTGCCAGCCGGGCATCGGCAAGGACGAAATTGGCACTCCCCAGGGCAATGGGCGTGGCACTGGCCTGGCTCGGCATGCCGTTGTACCACTGGGAAATATGGAGACCATCGTTGGCCGAGAAATACGCTTTGTAACTGCCGACGGTGAGACCACCGATGGAGAAGCCCGCCAGGCTGTCGACGGACACTCCGCCGACGTAATAGCCTTGCACCGCGTCGTAGAAGTAGACCACGCCCGAGATCCCCTGACCGGTAGCCGCATCTTTCATCCTGCCGGATATGGTTCCTCCCGGCGGCGGCTGACGGTACCCGCTGACATTGACGGACTCGGTCGGGTTGGAAAGGTCGTCTGCGGCGATCAGCAGTTGTGCGTTCAGGTTGCCGTAAACCGACGCGCTCTGCGTGACATTGAGGGCACAGGAGGTCCCGGCTTGCAGCGTGGGAGTCAGGCTGGAGCAGGTCCCCTTGTCCAGGGTGAAGGCGGCAGCGGGGCTCACCGCACTGAGGCTCGCAGAGGAAACGTGCAGGGGAGCGGTGCCGCGGTTGCTGATGGTGACGCTCTGGGTCTGCGCGATCCCGGGGACCGCGTTCCAGAAGCCGAGGTAGCCGGGGCTCGCCTTGAGCATCGGGGCGTTGCTGTTGGGGCAGACCGCGGCGAGCAGGTAGGAGCCGGCGTGATCCACGATCTCCTGGCGGGTGCTGAGCCCCTGGGGAAGCAGACCGCCGAAGGTCGGGTCGGGGAGTGCGATTCCGCCCGTGCAGTCGGCCAGGGAGTTCCGGATGACGATGGGGGAGCCGGAGTTGAAGAACTTCGACAGGTCGATGGTGCGATCCTGGACCGCACTGCCGCCGGTGAAGAGGGTCGGCCCGTTAAGCGAGCTGGCGATTTCGGTCAGCACGCTGGAGATTTTGTTCAGGCCTTTGCTGGAGAGTTCGAAAGGCTCATTGGTCACGGGCTGATCGAGCACGAAGAGGTGAGTGGTCGCGGTGCCACGAAGCGGAAGCTGCAGCAGCGCCTGCTGGTAGTTGGTAATGAAGCTGCTCAAAGCCGTCTTGGCGCTGTCCAGGCTGGCGGCATCCTTGACACTCAGCAGGTTTCCGTCAGCAAAGAGCTGCTTGTAGGTCAACAGCTGCTCGGGAGCGGCGGAGATGTCGGGCAGGCTGACATCAAGCCCGTAGACCATCAGCAGGTTCAGGTTGCACTTCAACACGTTCAGGAGCGACTTGATGACCAGGGCATCGGCGTAGTCTATGCTGAGATTCGCGCCGGTCCCCGCGATTGCCGCGGGAGCGATGCTGGAGCCTGCGAAGGAACTGGTCACCACCCCAAGGTTGGCGACGGCGAGGTTGATCTCGGGAAGCGCGTTTGCCTTGATGAAGTCGAGTACCGCGCCGGTGCGCGGCGTGGTGGCTGCAAGCCCGTCGGGGCCCGTCCCCTCCATGCCGTAGACCCCGAAGTTCTGGAAGGAGAAGCCGGAGAGTTCCATGACCTGCCGGATGCTGTCCAGTCCTGCCGTGGGTGCTGAGCTATTTTCCAGGATGGCGAAAACACGGGTCACGCCCAGGAGCAGGTTCGCTTCCTGGTTGGTCGGGTCGGCGCCGACGGCCAGGGCGAACTGGTCGCGCGCCGCCAGAAGGCTGTGTGCCTGCAGATATGCCTTGCCCTGGGTGATAAAAGGTTGAGGATCAGCTGCCAGCGCGTGGACCCTGGCCCCGCTCACCGAGGTAGACGTAGACGACAGGGTAAAGACCCCCGCAGTCGCTCCCAAACCAGCCAGCAGACACAATAGCACCACCAGCAGCATCGCTTTCTTCATAGAGCCCCCTATTTCAAATAACTGCATTTCAGGTAAATTTCGTCGTTATTCAGTGCATGCTCAGTTTTATACTTTGGTTCATTCTCGGTTTCGCCTTCATGCATGGCATCCAAGCGGTTCAAAGTCCCCTCTCCCACCCCATCCCCACCCCGACCCTCCCCCTTGAAGGGCAGGGAGAGTTCCCTCAAGTCGCTGAAAAATTGCAGGAGGTCGAAGAGCTAAACCCCTGACGGGCGCCTTGCCAGTGCCCTAGCGCAAAGGGTAGCTTTGGCTGCCGTCGTTAACGTCCATGACTCCGCGCCTGAGGTAGATCCTGGCGTTTTTCACCCGGACCGGAACCCCGCCGTCGAGGGTGACCGAGACGTCCTTGTTTAAGAGTAGCGGATGAGTCGCATCGGCATCCCATTCGGCTCCGGAGGCGGCAAAGCTCGTGGTCCCCTTTGCCGAGCGAAAG
>Ga0209123_1001865_pt1 | contig 19352 bp, 14 predicted proteins | sample BarGraIncu00431A_FD_184500 | JGI IMG/M metagenome (GOLD analysis project Ga0209123, IMG submission 184500) | Arctic peat soil microbial communities from Barrow, Alaska, USA - Barrow Graham LP Incubations 004-31A (SPAdes) (version 2) | ecosystem: Environmental > Terrestrial > Soil > Wetlands >... | reverse complement strand
CCGCGCCCTGCCGTTGCAGGGCGTCGAGCAGCTGCGCCCGGCGGGTGACCGGCAGGGCGCCGCGTGCATCGGGTGAGCTCATGACTGCTGTTCCTCCACCGTCACGGTGAGCGCGCCAACGAGCGCATCGCCCACATCGATCGTCAACCGCGTCAGGCGGTCTCCCCATACTTCGGTGAGCACCGGGTCGTCGAGCTTGCGGACCTCCGTCACGGCGGCGGCCGTCTCCGGGTCCCAGGCAAGCACGACCATACCGACGCCCTCGAGCGCGGTGACGACGGCGCGGCCGGAGCCGACGCTCACGTCACCCGCAAGGAGCAGGTGGACGACGGTCGGCGGCGCGTCGTCGGCCGGCTCGAGCTCCCACTCGTCGGTGATCGTGACGCGTCCGGCCCGCCGGTCCAGGCGCGCCGTGCGCTCCCACCGTCGAATGTCGTCGCGCTCGTAGGCGTCGGCGACGTCGAGGCCGAGCTGCGCGTGCTCGTCGTCGACCACGGCGGCGACCCCGCGGGCGGCGAACTCGCGGCCGACCGACTGGGCGGACCCCCGGATTTCGGGCACGTTGTGCCAGGAGCTCTGCATCGTCCAGATCTCGTAGCGATCGGGTCCGAAGGTCTGGGCGGTGTAGGTCGGGCGTCCGGCGTCGACGACGACGGGCACGCCGTGCAGCGCGACAAGGACGCTGCCGACGTCGTTGTGGTTGTGGTGCTCACCGTTGTGCCCGCCCTTGACGGCGAGAGTGAGGCCGTGAGGGGTACCGCGAGTCACGCGGGCCAGCAGGACGTCAGTCGAGGGGAGCCAGACGTCGCGCGGCAGCGGCGAGGCCGCGGGCGTCGCCTTGAGCCAGTTGCGATCGGTCAGGGCGCGTAGGAGCCGGCCGAGGCCCTGGCTCTCGTGCGCGACCGGAGCGCCAGGTCTGCGGTGCGCCGCGGCGTGGGAGCGCGCGTCGTCGTCGTCGACCCGCTGCGCGGATCGGTGCAGCGCATGCCACGGCTGGTCGGTCGGCGGCTTTGCGGGGCCGTCGGCAACGTTGAGGTACCAGTCGCCGCCGAGGTGCATCTGGTGCGGGAAGGCGACGGTCGCACGGAGGGCCGGGATCGATGACGCGTCGAGGGCACCGCCGGTGGCGTGCCGAAGGATCTCGAGCGCCTCAAGCGCCCGGCCTGCCCCGTTCCACCAGTATGCGTAGCCTTCGTCGATCGCACCGTCCAACGGCAGGGAGGCTACATAGCGGTCGAGCCCCTCGATCACGAGTCCGACCAGCCCGGCCCGTACGCCCTGGTCCTCGACCAGGCGAAGCGCGGCGACCAGCACGTTGCCGTGAATCCACGGGTTCCAGTTGTGCACGTCGCCATCAAGACCGAGCCAATGCCAGTCCCGGCGCCGGGCGAACGGCTCCAGGACGCGAACCATGGCTTCGTGCCTGATCCTCGTGCGCAGGCCGGGGAACCGCTCGTCGAGCTGAGTGCCGAGCAACTGGTCGACCCAGGCGAGCTGTCCGACCACCTCTCCGGCGCCGAGATCAAGGAAGGGGTCGATCATGCTCGGAAGGACCGCCTGGCGGGCCCGGTAGGTGTCGTCATGGGCCGGCCAGCACCAAGTGCTCTGCTCGCACAGAAGGATGATGCCGTCAGCAACCTCATCGATCCACCGCGGATCGAGCGTGGCCGCGGCAACGGCGGCGGCCCGGCTCAGGCGGCGTTGTCTTGCGAAGACGCTCTGCTCGTACTCGTCGCGGTCCCCGTCGCGGAAGTACCGCGAGTAGGCGCGCGCCGTTAGCTGCGGCCATGGGGTGCCAAGGTCGGACTCGGCTCGGCGCGACAGGTCGGTGATGGTCGTCTGGTCGGCCGAGCCTGTCGCGCGCCCCCACACGGAGCGATCGTCGGCTCCCGGAACCGGAAGGGCGCCATCCGGGCTGACCAGTATGTCCTGCAGTCCTTCAGCGGCCGCGGCTCGCCACGCCCTGGCGAGAGGGCCCACGAAACGCTCTGAAGTCACCATGTCTTCCCATCGAGCTGCCGAGTCGATCTGTTTGATCGAATCTGATCGTATCAGAGTCTTGACGGACTTGACATGTTCGGATATGAGCGTTCTACTGGAATTGGGTAACCAATCAGATTACATCAGATCGGGATCGCGCATACACCGGGGCATAGCCCGCGGTCACTTCGACGGAGAAGGACACGTGAGATGTCATTACCGCAGGATCTTCGCGCCCGACCGGGCCGCGGTCCGCGCATGATCTCGCCGTCCGAGTCCAACGGCTGGTCGCGGGAGCAGTGGGGCGGGCTCGCCGACGGGATGCTCGCCGCAGTGCGTCCCTATGCCTCTGCCGGGCACGCCCGCATCACGTTACCTGGTCCCGAGGGCGGCTACGGGCGCGCCGTCGACGGGCTCGAGGGGTTCGCCCGGACGTTCCTGCTCGCCGGCTTCCGACTCGCGGGCGAGCACGGAGCCGACCCGGAGAACCTGGCGGAGTGGTACGCCGAGGGCATCAGGGTCGGGACGGATCCCGCGTCGCCCGACCGTTGGGTGCGCCTTGACGAGCACGGGCAGGCGAAGGTCGAGGCCGCATCCATCGCGTTGATACTCGACATGACGAGGCCGTGGATCTGGGACCGGCTCGACCCGCACGTACAGGAGCGCGTGATCGAGTACCTGGCGCCCGCCGTCGGGGACAGCACCTACCCGCGCACGAACTGGCTCTGGTTCCGCCTCGTGGTGCAGACGTTCCTGCGATCCGTCGGGGGACCCTGGTCCGCCGACGCCATGGCCGAAGACCTTGCCCTCCACGACAGCTTTCGCCGCGCCGACGGGTGGCTCGCCGACGGCGTCGAGCGGTCCTACGACCACTACGTCGGCTGGGCCCTTCATCTGTATCCCGTGCTGTGGGCGCGGATGTCCGGGGCCGAGGAGCTGGCGGCGCCGCGGCGTGCCAGGGACACCGCACACCTCGACCGCTTCCTTCAGGACGCCGTGGCGCTGGTCGGGGCCGACGGCTCACCGTTGATCGAGGGGCGCAGCCTGTGCTACCGGTTCGCCGCCGCCGCGCCCTTTTGGGTCGGCGCAATGGCCGAGGTGCCCTCCCTCTCACCAGGCCAGCTGCGGCGCGCCGCCTCCGGAGTCGTGCGACACTTCGCCGAGAACGACGCCTTCGACGAGCGCGGCCTCCTCACACTCGGCTGGTTCGGGCCGTGGCCGCGGGTCGCGCAGTCCTACTCGGGACCCGGGTCGCCCTACTGGGCCAGCAAAGGGATGCTCGGCCTCGCCCTGCCCGCCGATCACCCGGTCTGGACTGCGGACGAGGAAGAGCTGCCGGTCGAGCGGGCCGACACCCTGCTCGCCGTCCGTGCACCCGGCTGGCTGGTGTCCGGCACGCGTCGCGACGGCATCGTCCGAGTCATAAACCACGGCACCGACCACGCCGTAGAGGGCGCGAGCTCGGGCGACTCCCCGCTGTACGCCCAGCTCGGCTACTCCACCGCGACCAGCCCGCTCCTCGACGAGGAGGGCTGGCGGGAGCCCCTCGAGCAGTCCGTCGTCCTGCTCGACCCGACCGGTCGGCCCACCCACCGCTCAGGCATGCGAACGCTGGCGGTCGAGATCCAGGACGTGGGTGCCAGCCGCATCGGCGTCGCCGCGTCCGTCGCCGCGGCCCACTGGCTCGACGCCCCCGCGGTCCAAGCGCACCACGGCTCGGGCTACGCCGGTGTCACGACGGCGGCAGCGTCGATCACCACCGTCTCGCTCGTCCGCGGGGCGTGGGAGGTCCGGCTGGTCCGGGTCGACGCCATCGCGGACGGCCAGGACGCCGCCTGCTTGCAGCTCCGCGTCGGCGGCTGGGCGGTCGCCGGGACGCACGCGGCGCCCCGGTCGGTCCTCGACGGAGCGGCGGCGACGACGAACCGGGTCGCGTCGCTCATCCGCGCCGTCATCGGCGAGCCAACGGACGAGGGCACCACCTCGCGCGCCGGCGCCAGCCCGCTCGGCCCCATCTCCGTCGTCCCCTGGCTCGCCTTCGGCGTGCGCGCGGGGGCTTGGATCGCGGCGCTCGTGGAACTGACGGGTATCGACGGCTCGATCCGGGAGCCCACCTGCACCGCGGTGCTCGACCTCGATGGACCTGGGGGAGGCGTGACCGTCACGTGGCCCGACAACATTCGGACCCGCACGCCCCTGAGCTCGACGTCTTCCAGGCAGGCCAACCCGGCCGCTTGATCGTAGTTTCCGGGCCCAACGACGGGCCCTCATCTCGAAGGAGCAAGCAATGAAACGCTCGATCGCGACTGGCCTCGGCATCGCCGCGGCCCTCTCAATGACCCTGACCGGCTGCGGCGGAGGCAGCGGCGGGACCGGGAGCGACTCGGCGGCGTCCGCCGGCCCGGTCACCATCTCCCTCGCGGGATGGAGCCTTGCCACGACGCCCGAGTTCAAGACGCTCGCGGACGCCTTCCACGCGGCCAACCCGAACATCACGGTTGAGCTCAAGGAGTACGACGCGGCCAACTACGACACGCAGATGGTCGCCGACCTCGCGGCCCACTCCGCGCCGGACATGTACGTGCAGAAGAATCTGATGAACTTCTTCACGTACCAGGACGGCGGCCAGCTCATGGACGTCTCCGACGTCGCCAAGAAGCTCGGCAAGGGCATCAGCGGGCTGAACGCCTACAAGGTCGACGGCGCCACGTACGCCATCCCCTACCGCCAGGACTCCTGGTACCTGTACTACAACAAGGACCTGTTCGACGCCGCGGGCGTCGGCTACCCGGACGGCACCTGGACGTGGGACGACTACGCCAAGAACGCGGGCCTGCTGGCCGCGGGCCTGAAGGCGGCCGGTTCGCGGGCGCAGGCCACCTACCAGCACGGGTGGCAGTCGCTCGTGCAGGGCTTCGCCAACGCGCAGTCGCCCAAGGCCGACATCCTCAAGGGCGACTTCGAGTACATGAAGCCGTTCTATAAGCGTGCGATCGCGATGCAGACCGCCGGCGACCAGCCGACCTATGGCACCGTGACCACGAACAGCCTGACCTACCAGGCCCAGTTCGGTAAGCAGAAGTCCGCGATGATGCCGATGGGCAGCTGGTACGTCGCCACGCTCATCGCCCAGGAAGCCACCAAGGACGCTGACACGTTCAACTGGGGCTTCGCCCCGATCCCGCAGCTCGACTCGAGCACCATCACGAAGCCGGTGACGTTCGCCGACCCGACTGGCATCGGGATCAACCCCGCGATCGACAAGTCCAAGGTTACCGCGGCGAAGGCGTTCCTCGCCTTCATCGGCGGCGAGGACGCGTCGACGAAGCTCGCGGTCATCGGGATCACCCCGGCCTACTCCTCCGACGCCGTGACCACGGTCTACTTCGGTGTCAAGGGCGTCCCCAGTGACGACCTGTCCCGGTCCGCCTTCGCGACGCACGACACCAAGCCGGAGAACCCGGTGTCGAAGGACACCGCGGCGATCCAGCACATCCTGCTCGACATGCACTCGAGCATCATGTCCGGCAGCAAGAGCGTCGACGCCGGCATCGCCGAAGCCGAGGCCCGCGTCAAGAGCGAGGTCCTGAACAAGTGACCCCGCGCGGCTGATCACCCACCCCCAGCCTGGCGCGCGATCCGCGCATCGCGCGCCAGGCCCCCCGTTCACCGAAGCGAATCAGGAGTCCCGCATGGCAACGACGACGGTGGTGGCCCGACGCCCGGGCAGCCGTCTGAAGTGGCGCAACACCCTGCTCGGCTGGTCCTTCATCCTGCCGAACTTCATCGGCTTCGCCGTGCTCACGCTCGTCCCGGTGATCGCGCTGTTCTACATCGCGTCCACCGACTGGAACGCCTTCGGGACCGCCAGGCTGGTCGGCCTGGACAACTTCACGCGGCTGCTCAGCGACCACAGCTTCCGGATCGCGCTGTGGAACACGGTCTACTACACCGCCTTCCACATCCCGCTGACCCTGGGTCTGTCGCTCGCGCTGGCCCTGCTGCTCAACCGCAAGATGCGCGGCGTCGCGTTCTTCCGCACGGCCGCGTTCTTCCCGTACGTCACCTCGATCGTCGCCATCGCGGTCGTGTGGAACATGCTGTTCAGCCCGGAGTTCGGGCCGATCAACCAGTTCCTCACCTCGATCGGCATCAGCCACCCGCCAGGGTGGACCACCTCCTCCACCTGGGCGATGCCGGCCGTGATCATCGTCGGCACCTGGCGCGAGATGGGCTACTACATGCTGCTCTTCCTCGCGGGCCTGCAGACGATCCCGCCGGAGCTGTACGAGGCCGCGCGCGTCGACGGCGCGAATCCCTGGCAGCGGTTCCTGAACGTCACGATCCCGTGCCTGCGACCGACGACCTTCTTCATCACGGTCATGCTCACGATCGGCAGCTTCAACGTCTTCGACCTGATCCTCGTGATGACCAACGGTGGTCCTGGGCAGTCGACCCTGGTGCTCTCCCAGTACATCTACCAAAAGGGCTTCGTCGAGAACAAGTTCGGCTACGCGTCCGCCGTCGCCATCGTGCTCTTCCTCATCTGCATCGCGGTCACCGTCGTCCAGTTCGTGATCAACAAGAGGAGGGAGAACTGATGGCCTCCTCGACGCTCACGACGCCGATCGCGGAGATCGGGAGCGCGCCCGTCCACGGCGGGAACCGGTCGACGCGCAAGCGCATCGCCCGAGCCTTCGGCTATGCGGGTCTCGTGATCGCGGCGGCGGCGGTCCTGCTGCCGTTCTTCTGGATGGTGATGTCGTCGCTGAAGACGAACAACGACGTCTTCACCGTCCCGATCCAGTGGATCCCCAAGACGTTCGTGTGGAGCAACTACGTCGACATCTGGCAGAAGTCGGACATGTCGACGTGGTTGAAGAACACCATGATCCTGTCGGTCGCCGTGACGTTCCTGCAGCTGCTCACCGGCAGCTTCGCCGCCTACGGCTTCTCCAAGGTGCGGTTCCCCGGCCGGGACGTGCTCTTCCTCGCCTACATCGGCACGATCGCCGTGCCGTGGCAGGCGTACATGATCCCGCAGTTCATCCTCATGTCGAAGCTGCACCTGGTCAACACGCTGTGGTCGATCGTGGCCCTGCAGGCGTTCGGTGCGTTCGGCGTCTTCCTCATGAAGCAGTTCTACGAGACGGTGCCGGAGGCGCTGAGCGAGGCCGCCCGGATCGACGGGCTGAGCGAGTACGGCATCTACCGCCGGATCATGCTCCCGCTGTCGGTGCCGGCGCTCGCGAGCCTCGCGCTGCTCACGTTCACCAAGACGTGGAACGACTACCTCGGCCCGCTGATCTACCTGCGCAGCCCGAACCTGTGGACGATCCAGCTCGGATTGAAGTCGTTCGTCGGGCAGTACAACGCCGAGTACGCGCTCATCATGACGGGATCGGTGCTCTCCGTGCTGCCCATCGCGATCATCTTCATGCTCGGCCAGCGCTACTTCGTCGAGGGCATCGCGACCAGCGGGTTGAAGGGATGAAGGCCCCGCTGGTGTCGCACGACACCTACAACCAGGTCTTCGACACGGCCTACGTCGCGCTGATGACAAACCTCCTACTGGTGGTCGCGTGCCTGCCGTTCGTGGTCGGACTCGTCGCGACGGACCCGACCAGGTCCTGGCCCCTCCTCGCCCTGGTGGCTCCTCCGTGCGCGGCGGCACTGGCCGCCGCGTTCGCGGTGTTCGCCAGGTTCTCGGCGGAGGGCTCGACGGCTGTGGTGCGGACCTTCGCGACGGCGTGGCGTGCGTCGTTGCGCCGCGCCCTGTCGATCGGCGCGCTGGCGACCGCCGGGCTGATCGTGCTGGGCGTCGACGCCCGGGTCGTGTGGCCGAATCGGCTCGGGGCCTTGGCCATCCCGGTCATCGCCACCCTCGCGGTGCTCGTCGTGGCGACGGCGACGCTGGCGCTGGTCGCCGTTGCGGAACGGCCCGGCGCGCGGGTCCGCGACTTGCTGGGCGCCGCCCTCTACCTGGCCGTACGGCGGTGGTACCTGACCGTCGTGTCGCTGCTCGTGCTCGGACTCCTGGTCGCGCTGGTCGCCGCGAGGCCGGCGCTCGGCCTCGGCCTGGCGGCCGCTCCGCTGCTGTACGTCGTGTGGGCGAACAGCAGGTACGCGCTGCGCCCCGCGCTTGACCCCGCACGCCCACCCGGCCATCCCGCCCCGGCGTGAGCGCCGCCCCACGTCATCGTGAGCGTGCCTCGAACTGACCGTGCCTCGAAAGAGAGAAGCAAGAACCGATGATTCCGACCGAGCTAGACCTGCTGACGGAGCGCCCCGGGTTCACGCCCGCTCTAGAAGCCGCGCTGAGGACGGTCGCGCAGAGCGTCGCGATCTTCGGTGCTGGGTACCCGGACGATACGACCTTCGCCGACGTCTACCGTCCGCGTCCCGCGAGGGACGAGCGTCCAGAGGGCAGCAACCACGGGTGGACCACGAGCTTCTGGCCGGGGATGCTCTGGCTGTCCTACGAGCTCACGGGCGACGAGGCGTACCGGCTCGCCGGCGAGCTGCACGTGCAGGGTTTCGCCGAGCGGGTCGAGCGCGGCATCGACCTGGACACCCATGATCTGGGCTTCCTATACACGCTCGCCTGCGTCGCGCCGTGGCGCCTGACGGGCAACGAGCAGGCGAAGCGGGCGGCGCTCGAGGCCGCCGAGCACCTGATGACCCGATTCCTGGAGCCGGCAGGGATCATCCAGGTGTGGGGCGACCTTAGCAACCCTGAGCAGCGCGGCCGGACGATCATCGACAGCCTGATGAACATGCCGCTGCTGTATTGGGCGAGTGAGATGACGGGCGACCCGCGCTACCGCGAGGCTGCGCACCGCCACACGGCCCAGCTGCGCGACCACATGATCCGACCGGATGACACGACCTTCCACACCTTCTACTGGGACGTGGAGACCGGGGAGCCGCTGCGCGGCGGCACCCAGCAGGGACACGCGGACCACTCGTGCTGGGCAAGAGGACAGGCGTGGGGGATCTACGGCTTCACCCTGAACTACCGCTACACCTCCGATGAGACGTTCCTGCGTGCCGCCGAGCGATGCGCAGACTACTTCCTCGACCACCTGCCCGCTGACCACGTCGCGTACTGGGATCTCGTGTTCGCCGACGGCAGCGGTGAGGAGCGCGACAGCTCGGCCGCGGCCATCGCTGTTTGCGGGCTCGACGAGCTTGCGCGGTGGCTGCCCGACGGCGAGCGCAAGCAGCGCTACCAAGACCGCCGCGCAGGAGATCCTGGCCTCGCCGTGGCATCCGTTGCGCTTGGTGAGGTCGCGGGCTGCTCGCCGCTTCGACCCGGGCAGTCACGGAGACTTCTGAGCCAGACCCTTCGGTACTTTCTCGAGCACGGGGCAGTCAGCGGTGGCATGTTGTCACGGGGATGGCACGGCGAGCACCTGGCTTCCCTACAGCCGTATTCGGGTCCGGCCTCGCCATACTGGGCTTCGAAGGGCTTCGTGGGCCTCCTTCTGCCGCCTGATCACCCTCTCTGGACGGCAACCGAGGAGCGACTCGATGACGAGGATGTTGATGTTGTTCACAGCATCGCGTCCGTCGGGTGGCTGATTCAGAGAACAGGCCGCGATGGAATCGCTCGCGTGCATAACCACGGAAGCGATCACATGATGCCCGAGGAGGCGGACGGGGGTCAGCCCGACCCGCAATACGCTCGGTTCGCCTACTCCACGCGCACCGGTAAGACCGCGGTGCGAAATGTTCCAGACAACGACGTCCACGTGACGATTCGAGATGTGCCCAGTGTCCGTCGGCGTATCCACCCCCTGGGTGGCGGCGCTGACTGGGCGGCGTCTTACCACGTTCCTCAGTTCCCTGTACCGGCCGCGATCTCCGGCGGGGGACCAGTGGGGAAGGGGCCTGTACTGCCTTCCTCGAGAATCGAGAGCCTCGTGATCGTCCGCGGGAGCTGGGAGGTGAGGGTCCACCGGTTCACGGGAGTCCCTCACGGCACGGCGGTGAGCGTGTCGGGCTGGGCGCTTGCCGCCACGACCCCTGTGGGCCTTCATGTCTTGCTGCAGAATGATTCGCCGCCCGAGGCTGACCAACATCATCCAGCAGGGGAGTCCGCGAAATGCGGTCCGACCCGAGTGAAGGTGATCGGTTCCGGGCTCGTGTCGGAGCTGATTGGCAGCGCGGGATGGTCGAGCGCCGCATCGCGCCGGGCACCGCAGGGCACGGCATACGGTAACTTCGCGATCGTGCCCGAGCTGTCGGGGACGATGCGGCCCGGGCTATTCGTCGCCCTCGCGAGGCTCACCACCTCAGACGAAGCGGACCCACCGGTGGTGTCCGCGTCGACCGACCGGGTGGTCGTTCAATGGCACGATGGTGTGCACCGGGTGGACTGGGCAAGCGATAAACCAGACGTCATCTGGGTTCCGACCGTGGAGGGCACATCGTGACCAGCACACCCATAGGTCTGATCGTGATGGAAGAACGCCGCAGGCACTACGTCTACCCCGACCATGTCATGGATCGCCTGAGCTCAATGGTCACCTGGGCCGGACCCGCCATCACGGCCGAGCGTCTCTTAGCCGAACCGGACCTCTTGGGAGATGTGGAAGTGCTCTTCACGGGTTGGGGCGCACCGGTACTGGACGCGGAGCTGCTTGACCATGCCCCTCGGCTCACACACGTATTCGTCGCCGCGGGATCGATCCGCGCTATGACACCGCCGGAGTTCTGGGACCGGGGGATCCCAATTGTTTCTGCTGCTGCCGCCAATGCGATACCGGTTGCCGAGTTCGCTCTCGCCCAGATCCTGCTGGGGTTGAAGCAGGCCCACCGGATCTCACGGCAGATTCGCTCGGCTCATGTCTATCCGCCCAAGGAAGGCATCGCGGGCGCATATAGGTCTCGGGTAGGTCTGCTCTCGCTCGGCGCGATCGGCCAGCTTGTGGCACGCCATCTTTCGAATTTTGAATTGAGGGTGAGCGCATATGATCCGCATGCGACCCGCGGGATGGCGGATCCGCTCGGAATCGAACTGGCCACCTTCGAAGAGGTCTTCGCGACTTCTGACGTCGTCAGTATTCACACCCCCCTGCTAGTTGAGACGATGGGGCTCGTTGACAAGCGGGTACTGACGACAATGAAGGAGGGTGCGACTCTCATCAACACCGCGCGGGGTGCGGTCGTGCACGAGCCGGACCTTATCGACGTTCTTTCGCAGCGACCTGACCTCACCGCGGTACTGGATGTCACGTGGCCGGAGCCGCCCGCGGCCGACTCCGCACTGTATTCACTGCCCAATGTCGTTCTCACCGGGCACCTCGCGGGCGCGCACGGCCCTGAATGTGCACGGATGGGGGAACTGGTCGCAGACGAAATGGCGCGATTGGCCCAGGGAGCGTCCATGCTTCATACCGTTGAGCGACTCGACGCTGAGATGCGGGCCTAACGATGAGTGGTCAGAGTGCGTTCCACAGTGGCCTCATGTCCGTGACGTTTCGGCAGAAGGCCATCCAGGAGGTCGTCGATATCGTCGTGCGCGCCGGACTCGAATCCATCACCTGGGCAGGCGACAGCCATGTTCTTCCGGATGAGACCGCGGCGGCCGAGCGGGCGCGCGTCGCCTGTGCGACGGCGTCGGTACGAGTCGAGGGATACGGCTCGTATTGGCGCGGTGACGGTTCCGATTTTGCACCAACGCTGGGGGCAGCGCAGATATTGGGAGCCAGTAGAGTCCGAGTCTGGGCGGGGAGCGAGGGCTCAGAAGTGGCCAGTGTCGTGGACCGCCAGAGGATCGTCGAGCGGGTCGCGTGCGCGGCCGATGCTGCCGCCCCGGCCGGGATCGGGCTTCACCTCGAGTTTCACCGCAACACGCTGACGGACACCGCAGAATCGACGAGTGTTCTCCTTGACGAGATCGCAGCCCTGAGAATGACCGACGAAATGCCGGTGCAGACCTACTGGCAGCCGCGTCCGGGCATCGCCACTCGCGATGCCATGGCCGAAATCGCCCTCCTTGGGTCTCAAATCAGTGCCGCGCATGTCTTTTCCTGGGACAAAGACGCTAAGAGGCTCCCGCTCAACGAACACCGGGAGCAGTGGCTCGCAATACTTGGCGCCCTCGCGGAACATCCGCTCGATACCGAGTGTGATCAACCACGCGATCTGATGTTGGAGTTCGTCCGGGGTGACTCGACCAGCCAACTGCTTGACGACGCAAGAGAGTTGCATCGCTTGGTTGGGGTCTGCTGTCGATCTGGTTGACACTCTTGGTGAGTGTTTCTCAGGCCGCGTGAGCGGTCGTGTTGTAGATCATCTCGTACTCGATCGGGGTGAGGTTGCCGAGGCCGCGTTGGCGGCGCCGGCGGTGGTAGGTCTGTTCGATCCAGGTCACGATCGCCAGGCGCAGGTCCTCGCGGGTGGCTCAGCGTTGGTGGTTCAAGACGTTCTTCTGCAGCAGGGCGAAGTAGGACTCCATAGCGGCGTTGTCGCCCGCTGCACCGACCCGGCCCATGGACCCGACCAGGCCGTTGGCGGCCAGAGCGCGGACGAACTTCCTTGATCGGAACTGGGTGGATTTGACAGCGGACACGAGAAACTGCCCGGAGACGGCCAAATAGCTGCCCGGTGGCGGACATGAGAGTTGCCCGCTGGCGGTCATGAGATCTGCCCGACACGACGTCGTTCGCCTCGCCGCTTCCCGCGGCTGAGGCCCCTCCTGGGGTGCGGTTGGCGGTGCTGATGCGCCGTTCGCCCCCAGGAGGGACACCGTGAAGTCTGCCGAGGAGATCATGAACATGTTGGAAGCATTCGACTTGACCGGGTCGTTGCGTGATGCCGGGGAGCTGGCGGGGGTCTCTCACCACACCGTGGCCCGCTATGTCGCGGCCCGCGACGCGGGCGGTCTGTCTGATCGATACGCTCCGCGCCCGCAGCTGATCGATGCTCACTTGGCCAAGGTCGAGGAGTGGGTCGAGCGGTCCGCGGGCAGGGTCCGCGCGGACGTCGCCCACGACAAGCTCGTCGCGTTGGGCTTCACCGGTTCGGAGCGCACCACGCGCCGGGCGGTGGCGGTGGTGAAGGCGAACTACCGGGTCGGGCGGGTCCGGGTGCACCGCCCGTGGGTGACCGAGCCCGGGATGTGGATCCAGTACGACTTCGGCGACGGGCCGATGATCGACGGAGCCCGCACGACGTTGTTCGTGGCGTGGTTGGCGTGGTCGAGGTTCCGGGTGGTGCTGGCGATCAGGGACAAGACGTCGCCGTCGGTGATGGCCGCCCTGGACGTCACGATGCGGCGCATCGGTGGGGCGCCGACGTATGTCCTGACGGATAACGAGAAGACGGTCACCGTCGAGCACGTCGCCGGGATGGCGGTGCGCAACCCGGCGATGGTCGCCTTCGCCCGCCACTATGGCGTGACCGTCTACACGTGCCAGCCGGTGGACCCGGCGTCCAAGGGCGGCAGCGAGTCGTCGGTGAAGGTCGCCAAGGCAGACCTGGTCCCCAAGGACACCAACCTGCTGGGCGAGTACGCATCGTTCGCGGACCTGGAGGTGGCGTGCGAGGTGTTCTGCGCGCAGGTCAACGCCCGGGTCCACCGGGTCACCCGGCGCGCCCCGGACGTCATGCTCGCCGAGGAACGAGCCCGGTTGCACCCGGTCCCGGCCGACCCGCACACGGTCGCGTTCGGGGTCACGCGCACGGTCCCAGCGAAGATGCCGATGGTCACGTTCGACTCCGGGCAGTACTCCGTCCCGCACGAGCTGCTCGGGGCGACGGTGTGGGTGCGGGTGCACGGCCGGGGCGCCGACGAGCAGGTGGTCATCGTCCACGTCGGGCCCGCCGGCCCGCTCGAGGTCGCCCGCCACGCCCGCGCGACCCCGGGCAGCCCGCAGATGATCGACGCCCATTTCCCGCCCCCACCTGCGGGAGCACTCGGTCGGGTCCCGCTGGCCCGGACCGTGTCCGAGGCCGCGTTCTTGTCCCTCGGTGACGGCGCGAGGGTGTGGTTGGCCGAGGCCGCCGCGACGGGCACCACGAAGATGCGCGTGAAGATGGCCCAGGCCGTCGAGCTCGCGAAGCTGTTCTCCCGGGCGGAGGTCGACTGGGCGCTGGGTCATGCGGCGGTCCATGCCAGGTTCGCCGAGGCGGACCTCGCCTCGATCCTGGACCACCACGCGACCACCACCGCGGCCGGACCGGTCAGCCAGGCCGGCGAGGACCACTCCCTGACCCAGGGCACCAGCGGGTGGGCCGCACTGGGCTCCTCGGCGTTCGGTCCGTTCACCGAGCCCGACCTGTTTGAGGTCGCACCGTGACGGCCCCGACCCGGGCGCGAGACGCGTCCGTGCCGGTCGCCGGGGTCCCGTCCGCGCCGGCGATGCCCGAGGACGTCCAAGCGCTCCTGCACCGGCTGCGGTTGCCGCACATCCGCCGCCACGCCCCGGACGTGATCGCCACCGCCAAAGCCCAACGGTGGGAACCGGTCGAGGTGCTCCGCGCCCTGCTCACCGAGGAAGCCGCCGGGCGCGAACGCTCCGCGCTGGCGACCCGGCGGGCCGGCGCGGGGTTCCCGACCGGCAAGACGTTCGACGCCTGGAACCCCGGCGCGTCCTCGATCCCAGCCCCGACCCAGCAAGCGCTACGCACCCTGGAATGGGTGCACCGCCGCGAGAACCTCGTTCTCTGCGGACCATCCGGGACGGGCAAGACGTTCCTGCTCGAGGCCCTCGGCCAGCACGCCGTCGAGCAAGGACTACGCGTGGCCTGGTTCACCCTCGAAGACCTCGGCACGCTGCTGCGCCGCCACCGCGCGGACGACTCCGTGACCAAAGCCATCGCCCGGGTCCTGCGCGCCGACCTCGTCGTCGTGGATGACATCGGGCTGCTCCCGGTTTCTCAGGACGCCGCCGAGGGCCTCTACCGGCTCGTCGACGCCGCCTACGAGAAACGATCCGTCGCGATCTCCTCCAACCTGCACCCGGCTGCCTTTGACGAGCTCATGCCCAAGACCCTCGCCACCGCGACCGTCGACCGGCTCCTGCACCACGCCCACGTCTGCCAGACCAGCGGCGAGTCCGTGCGCCAGGCCCAAGCCCTCGCAGGCCAAGGGGTGAGTCCGTTGAGCTGAGCACCCCGGCCGAAGATGGTCAGCACTGGGCAGATCCCATGACCATCACCGGGCACTTTTCGTGACCGTCACCGGGCAGGTTTCACGACCGCCTCTGGGCAGAACTCAATGGCCCTTGACAGACCAGCACCAGGTGATCGCGCGTCAGACTCGCGGATGACGCCACACCCGAACCAGATCGAGATGTCTCGTGACGACTTCAGTGGAGGCCGGTGCGAGACACACCGCTCCGGTGGCTGAGGCGACCGGTGCGGGCATTGCGCGAGCACGATCGCCACGGACCGTGCACACCATGACAAGGGCCGCAGAACTCATCTTGATGCCACCGGTGGACATCACCGGACGTTCAGCAGCGCTCGTCGCTCTCATGGCACGGCAGGTCACCGACAGCAACGCGCGATTCTCGACGAGGTACTCCTGCCAGGAGGCGGTGCAGATCTCCCGCCGAACAACCCGGCGCCCGATGAGCGAGGATCAGAGACTGTTCATCGAGGCGGCCTTGATCCGGTACCTCTGCGAGAAGTACGGGCTCGCGAACGTGCGAGCGGCGGCGCCCCCGGAATGTCATCGGCCCCGCTCAACCCGAAGGAGTACTCGGCCCGCGGGTGTCCTCACCTCCCACCCGACTCGGCTGCGACGACCAACGTCCGGGGCGGCACCCGGCGCCTCGTCTACGCGAACGGGATTGTCGGCACGCCCGCCCGGGGATGTCCCAACCGGTTCACCGCGCCCGGCCGTGGGGTGCGGTGAACCGGCGCCGGCGAACCGCTTGGCGACCGCTTGCTTGGTGACACCCAGACACTCGCCAATCACCCGCCACGGCACCCCAGACGAGCGAGCCGACCGCACTGCCTCCTCCGCGATGACGGCCACCCGGGTGCTCAACTCCCGCACGGCCGCCAAGCGCGTCACCGCGTCAGTCGCCCCCTCAACCGCGGATGCCAGATCCGTCAACGATTGCTGCCTGTCGTCATCTGTCGTTGTCACGGCGCGCACCGTGCTCGGCTCGCCGATCCGCGCAATAGCCGCACGCCTGCGGACGTTGAGGCCTCGAGCCACCGACGCAGTCCGCCGCCTGCGGTGCGCTGCAGTCGGCGCGCCGCACGTTGCCGCGAAGAGGACCGGGGCAACCGGCGCCCGCTGTCGATCCAAGACCATGCGTCAGAAGCGCGACGCGATCGCCCTTGCGGCAGTCGGGCAGGCGGCGACGGTCCCCACCATGACCAACACATGCGAATCCCAGCCCGTGACCGCCGGCTCGACGTGCCGGTGCGGGCATTCACACGACGAGCACGTGCTCGCGCTCGTGATCCAGGCACCGCCCTCGGGCGTGATGCTGTGCCAGGAGCCGGACTGCCCGTGCTCGTCCACATGGCGGGCCGGCACCCGGCGATCGACGCCGGCGGAGATCGAGGCAACGCGGCGCGAGGTACGCGCAGAACTCGTCCGCGCAGGGCTCCCCTTGCCCGGATGCCTCCTGTAGGCATACCACTCCAACCAGCAGGATCCCGGCACCTGCGCCGGGATCCTGCTCTGGTGAGCGGTCCGAACTCACGGTCGTCGACACGCCGCCACGGCTCGCGTGCGGGCTCCAAGGACGCCAGGGTGAATCGCCCCGGGTTGCCCGGAGGCTCTGACCTTGGAAACGAGAATGGAGTCATGCCAAGAAGTGTGGAAGGGGAAGCCGACCACGCGCCGGTACACCCCGGATGAGAGTGGCGGAACGACAGGGCGGATCAAGCGGCCTCGCAAAAGAGTACTATGAACCGATTCAAGAGGTCTGTTGCCATTGGGTCGTGAGTGACGGGAGTCGCCGCACGCGAGCCGATCTTATGAAGGAGCCATTGTTGTCTCACCACCCAGCTGCCACCCCCCGCAGGAGCGCTGCCGACATCCTCGGCGGCGCGGCCATGATCTCCGCCGATGCGAGCCGTGCCGCGGCGGTGGTGCTCGGCACCACCGTGGCGCTCGAGCGTGAGCCGTCGACCGTTCGGTCGGCCAGGCTCGTTGCGACGGCGCACGGCGTGTACGAGGCGAGTATCAATGGCCATCCCGTCACCACCTCGGTGCTCAACCCGGGCTGGACCGCGTACGAGTGGCGGCTCCAGTACCAGGAGTTCGACGTCACGGACCTCGTGGCGGACGGGCCGCGTGAGCTCACGATCGACGCCGACCTGGGGAACGGCTGGTACCGGGGCGACCTCGGCTTCGCCGGTGCGAACGCCAACTACGGCGAGAACATCGGCTTCTGCGCAGCACTGGAGGTGACCTTCGACGACGGCACCGCCCAGACCGTCGCGACGTCGCCGAGCTGGATTGCCCGTACCTCGGCGACCACGGAGAACTCGCTCTACGGCGGACAGCGCATCGACGCTCGGCTTCGCGTGGGTGGCCAGGCGCTGGCGGTTCGCGAACTCCCGCTCGACCGCTCCGCCCTTGTCGCCCAGGCCGGTCCGCTGATCACACGGCAGGAGGTCGTGCGCCCGCAGCAGATCTGGACGTCACCCGCGGGTCGCACCCTCATCGACTTCGGGCAGAACCTCGTCGGCTGGCTCCGCCTGACGGTGAGTGGGCAGGCAGGGTCCGAGGTGGTGGTCCGGCATGCCGAGGTCCTCGAAGACGGCGAGCTCGCGACCCGACCGCTGCGGGAGGCGCGCGCCACCGACTCGTTCGTGCTCTCTGGCGGCACCGACACCTTCGAACCGACCTTCACGTTCCACGGGTTCCGCTACGCCGAGGTGACCGGCTGGCCGGGCGCGCTGACCGCCGACGACCTCGAAGCGGTTGTCGTCCACTCCGCGATGCGGCGCACGAGCGAGTTCAGCTGCTCGGAGCCGCTCGTCGACCAGCTGGTCCACAACTCGGTGTGGGGCCAGAAGGGCAACTTCCTCGACGTGCCCACCGACTGCCCACAGCGGGACGAGCGCCTCGGCTGGACAGGCGACATCGCTGCCTACGCGGCGTCCGCATCGTTCCAGTTCGACACCGCGGACTTCCTGCACAAGTGGCTCCTCGACCTCGCCGAGGAGACTAAGCACGCGCCCGGTGGCATCGTCCCGTTCGTCGTCCCTGACGCGCTGAAGCTCGGTGACCTGTCCAAGCTCGACGGAGACTTCGGCGGTAGTCCGACGGCGATCTGGGGCGATGCGGCCGTGTGGGTCCCGCAGGCGCTGTGGCACGCATTCGGCGACACCGACCGGCTCCGCGCGCACTACCCCGGGATGGTCATGCATCTGGAGTCCGTCGAGGCGGTGCTGTCGACGACCGGGCTGTGGGACACCGGTTTCCAGTTCGGTGACTGGCTCGACCCCGACGCCGCGCCGGACGCGCCGGCGGACGCGAAGGCCGACAAGGGCGTCGTTGCCACCGCGTGCCTGTTCCGCAGCGCGTCGTTCGCGGCGGAGGCGGCCACGGTTCTCGGCCGCGCTGACGACGCCGCCCGGTGGGGGGCGCTCGCCGCCCGGACTCGTGCGGCGTTCAACGCGCACTACGTCGACGGTGGTCGAGTCCTCTCCGACTGTGCAACCGTGTACGCCCTGGCGATCACCTTCGGCCTGCTCGACGAGCCCGAGCAGGCGAGTGCCGCTGCCCGGTTGGCCGAGATCGTCCGCGCGAGCGGGTACCGGGTGACCACGGGGTTCGCCGGCACACCGTTCGTCACCTGGGCACTGTCCGAGACAGGGCACATCGAGGACGCCTACCGGCTGCTCCTGGAGAAGGAGTGCCCCTCCTGGTTGTACCCCGTCACGATGGGCGCCACCACCATCTGGGAGCGCTGGGACTCCATGCTCCCCGACGGCACGATCAACGCCGGCGAGATGACCAGCTTCAACCACTACGCACTGGGTGCCGTGGCCGACTGGATCTACCAGGTCGTCGCGGGCATCCGTCCGGCCGCCCCTGGCTACCGTGCCATTCGCATCCAGCCAGTCCCGGGTCCGGGGATCGACCACGTCACGGCCGCCTACGAGGCACGTGTCGGTCGGATCGAGGTGCACTGGCGGCGGAGTGCGGTCGGATTCGAGCTCGACGTGACCGTCCCCGAGGGCGTCCCGACGGAGGTCGTGCTCCCGGACGGCCGCGTGGAACGTGTCGAGGGAGGGACGCACCACTTCACCGCGTGAGCTAGGGCGTGTCTCCAAAGGATCGGGGGTCGGGTCGTTCAGGCTGGTGTGGTGACTCGTGATGCTCTTCTTGATGATGCCCAGTGGAATCTGATCGAGCCGTTGCTGCCGGCTCAGCGTTCGGGCCG
>Ga0209123_1001864_pt1 | contig 19352 bp, 22 predicted proteins | sample BarGraIncu00431A_FD_184500 | JGI IMG/M metagenome (GOLD analysis project Ga0209123, IMG submission 184500) | Arctic peat soil microbial communities from Barrow, Alaska, USA - Barrow Graham LP Incubations 004-31A (SPAdes) (version 2) | ecosystem: Environmental > Terrestrial > Soil > Wetlands >... | reverse complement strand
AAGGGATCTCATCTCCCCCACAGGCTCGAAGCTTCAGGGCTAGAACAGATTCACCTTCCCGACTTACTCCAGCGTCCCGGAGTAACTTGGAGACTTTTACAACAGACACCCTGACAATACAAGGGTCAGGGAGGGGGAAACCAACATCCTTCTGACAACAACCGGGCAGGTCGGGCTTCAGCTATTGAACGGCCGCTCTCCTGCCAGAAGCCCTTCGCTCGCAATCGGCTGGCCCATAAGCGGCAGGTCGAAACGCTCCGGCTCCGGGCAGACCCGGTTCCTCCCACCTGTTTTCGCCCGGTACATCGCCTCGTCCGCCCGCCTCACGAACTGCTCCAGGGTGTCGTCGTTCCTGAATTCGGATACCCCGAGGCTGATGGTTATCTTCACCTTGGTGCCCCGGTAATCGTGCTCCATCTCCTCAACCTGGCGGCGGAAGCGCTCGGCCAGGAGCATCCCGGAGGCGATGTCGGTCTCCTGCAAAAGACAGCTGAACTCCTCCCCACCGTAGCGGGCCAGGCAGTCGGTGACCCTGATACGGCCGGCGACGGCCCCGGCGACCGACTGGAGGATGAAATCTCCGCAGGGGTGACCGTGATTGTCGTTCACCATTTTAAAATGGTCGATGTCGAACATGATCAAGGTGAGCCGGCGCGAATACCTGCGGTGCCTGCTGAACTCTTCCCTGATGCGGGTTTCCAGATACCTGCGGTTGTACACCCCGGTGAGGGCGTCCTGGGAGTTCATCTCGATGAGCCGCTGCTCGTTGGCTGCGTTTTCCGTCATATCCTCCACGGTGAGAAAGAGGCCGGTGATGGCGCGGCTGTCGTCACGCAGCGGGCCCATGGTGCAGCTTTGCTGCATCTGCTCGAATTTGACCTCGAAGGAGTTCGCCGGCGGGAAGGGGAACAGGTAGTGGTGCAGTTTCTGGGAGAAGAAGGCGAAACATGGTCTTCAGGATGATCGCCGAACAGGACGCGTCAAAGAGGTTCTGAGGCAGGGCGTCGTTGGCGTGGTTTTCGATGAGCACCTTGGGCGGCGAATACTGGATGACGTCCCCGAGCAGCTCGGCCAGCTTTCCGACGCAGGCGCCGATCAGGATGTTCCCCACCTCCATCAGGATTTCCGACTCGAAGCGATCCGTAACTCCCGGCTCGAAGATCCCGTCATCTCCGTTGAGCATGAAGGCGAGCTCTCTACCTGCTCCCGACTGGAACACCAGGAGGGCGTTTCCTTTGAAATCCCCCCAGAAATCCTGTTCCACTATGCTGACACTGTCGCAACCGGTCACCTCGCTCCGGATATACTCGGGGAGTTCCCGGGCCCACAGCACGCGAATGTAGGGAACACTCAGCACGACAAAGATGTTGATCACCTGAGCCAGTTCCGCCGCGGCGTTGCCGAAAGCGATGTTCATGATTTCCTGGAGGATGTCCTGCTCCTCCGCGCCGATTAGCTGCAGTTCGCTCTCCATCTAGGGCTCCCGCTCCTGGACCTTATTCAGTGCGTCCTGAATGCTCTCCCGGGTGGGAGGCTTTTTCAGGACCAGGAAGGCACCAGCCTGGTTAAGCGTTCATGATCATTTTGGCCTGTAAGTCCGCGGTCAAAACCACAACGCTGGCAGAGTCGTCAACCTTCATGATCTCCTGAACCGAGGTGATGCCGTCCCTGACCGGCATGGTGAGGTCCATAAAGGTTACCTCGGGTCTCAGCTCCTGGAACATCTCCTGCCCCTGCTGACCGTCCCCCGCCTCGAAGAACTGGTACCCCTGCTCCTTGGGCATGCTGCTCTTGATCATCCTGCGGGAGATCGGCGAGTCGTCCACGATAAGTATCTAGCTTATGCGCATTAGGGGCCTCAGCAGTTATGGGATGTGATTCAATCGACATTAACCATAACCAATGACGAAGGAAAGGCCAGTTGTCACGGCGTCAAAAAAAGGAAGTCGGGACGACCAGCACTTTTGCGCACTGAATCCACGGCGGGGCGTGCCCAGCTGGAGATTTGCTACCCCTGGGAATCCTCCTGACGGCTAGCGAGCGATGCATCAGTGAATCCCTGCCACCGAAGTAATGACATGGTTTGCCTCTCACGCTCGTCGAGCCTGGCTCTCTACGCACCATCTTGCATATTACACGGGTCAATTTATAATACATTAACTTCTTACAATATTTCAAACCAGTGTGCCTACCGGCAAGAGCCATCGGCACACTGCGCTAAATACCAGGTAACACAAAGCTGTTTGACCACCGGGGCCCTGCGGGTGTGTCTTTCGGCGCGGGACGCCCGCTGCCAGCAAAGGGGATGCTCATGACACAGAAAACCAAAAGCGGAATCGAGGAGGTTCACATTCTATGGATCTCGGAAGGAATGAGCTGTGACGGCGACTCCGTTTCGGTCACCGCAGCCACCCTCCCCTCCATCGAGCAGATCGTACTCGGGTTAATCCCCGGACTTCCCAAGGTGCATCTGCACAACAAGGTGCTGTCCAAGGAGGTCGGCGACGACTTCGTGGCTCCCTTCCATGCGGCCGCCCGGGGAGAACTAGGACCCTACGTCTTCGTCCTGGAAGGATCCGTCCCCAACGAGGAGATCCACTCCGGGGAAGGATTTTTTACCGCCTTCGGCTACGACCACGAGACGGGGCAGCCGATCAAACTCAACGACTGGATCGACCGCCTGGCTCCCAACGCCCTGGCGGTGGTTGCGGCCGGCACCTGCGCCGCCTACGGCGGCATCCATGCCATGGCCGGCAACCCGACCGGGAGCATGGGACTGGCTGATTACCTGGGGTGGGATTTCCGGAGCGCCGCGGGGATTCCGATCGTCAACGTTCCCGGCTGCCCGGTACAACCGGACAATTTTACCGAGACGCTGCTCTGGCTTTTGAACCAGGTCGCGGGGCTCAACCCGATGATCCCGCTGGACGACAAACTGCGCCCCACCTGGCTCTTCGGAAAAACCGTGCACGAGGGGTGCGATCGGGGCGGTTACTACGAGCAGGGCGATTTCGCCCTGGACTACAACTCACCCAAATGCCAGGTGAAGGTCGGCTGCTGGGGCCCGGTTGTCAACTGCAACGTTCCCAAACGCGGCTGGATGGATGGCGTCGGCGGCTGCCCCAACGTGGGGGGCATCTGCATCGGCTGCACCATGCCGGGTTTCCCGGACAAATTCATGCCCTTCATGGATGCTCCGCCAGGAGGAACCGTTTCCTCCACCTTCACCCACAATATATACGGTCCGACCATCCGCAAACTGCGCTCCATCACCAACATCACGGTGAACAAGGAGCCTAGGTGGCGCCACCGCGGCAGCGAACTCACCAGTGGCTACGATCCCCGGTTGGGAGCCCAAGGCAAAAAAGGAGGGACGCGTGGAAAAGATTAAAGTCGGAAATGGCGATCTGGTGCAGAAGAACTGGGACCCCATCTCCCGGATCATCGGCAACCTCGGGGTCTACACCAAGATCGATTTCGCCAACAGGCAGGTCGCTGAGTGCAAGCTGACCTCCTCCATGTTCCGGGGCTACAGCGTCTTTCTGCGCGGCAAGGACCCCCGCGACGCTCACTTCATCACGAGCCGCATCTGCGGTATCTGCGGGGACAATCACGCCACCTGCTCGGTGTACGCCCAGAACATGGCGTACGGCGTTAAGCCGCCGCCGCTGGCGGAGTGGATGGTGAACCTCGGCGAGGCGGCCGAGTTCATGTTCGATCACACGCTCTTCCAGGACAACCTGGTGTTCGTCGACTTCTGCGAGCAGATGGTCCGGGAGACCAACCCCACACTGCTGGACCAGGCGGAGCACACCCACGCGCCCAACGCGGAAATCCACGGTTTTCGGACGGTCGCCGACATCATGCGCGCCTTCAACCCCTTCGAGGGCTCCATGTACAAGGAAGCCCTGCAGATGGGACGCCTGACCCGAGAGATGTGCTGCCTGATGGAAGGGCGCCACGTGCACCCGTCGACCCTCTACCCCGGCGGCGTCGGCACCGTCGCGAGCCCCCAGCTCTTCTCCGACTACCAGGTGAGGCTCCTCAATCTGCTCGACTTCGTGAAAAAAGCGGTGCCGCTTAACGACGACCTGTTCAACTTCTTCTACGAAGCTCTCCCCGGCTACGAAGAGGTCGGGCGCCGGCGCATTCAGCTTGCCTGCTGGGGCGCCTTCAATGATCCCGCGGTGGCGGACTACCGCTACGCCACCATGAAGGAGTGGGGTCGCGCCATGTACGTGACTCCCGGCATCGTCGTGGACGGCAAGCTCGTCACCAACGACCTGATCGACATCAACCTCGGTATGCGCATCCTGCTCGGCAGTTCGTTCTACGACGACTGGGCCGGGGAAGAGACCCTGGTTTCGCACGACCCGCTGGGAAACCCCGTGGACCAGCGCCACCCCTGGAATCAGACCACCCTGCCGCGCCCGCAAAAGCGCGACTTCGAGGGCGGGAACTACAGTTGGGTGATGAGCCCGCGCTGGCAGGTGCCGGGCGGTGAACTGCTGGCGATGGAGACCGGCGGGGGGCCCCTGGCCCGCCTTTGGTCCACCGCACTGGCGGGGCTGGTCAACACCCCCTACGTGCAGGCGACCGGAGCCGGCGTACGCATCCAACTCCCCAAAAGTGCCAGCCTGCCGGAGACCGAGTTCGAGTGGAAGATTCCCCCCTGGTGCAACACCATCGAGCGTGACCGCGCCCGCATCTACTTCGTCGCCTACTCGGCGGCCATGGCGCTGCACTTTTTGGAACAGGCAATGGAGGAAATACGCGCCGGCAACACCAGGACCTTCAGCGACTTCACCGTGCCGCAGGAAGGGCTCGGAGTCGGCTTCCACGAGGCGGTGCGCGGCGTGCTTTCGCACCACCTGGTGATCCGCGACGGGAAGATCGCCAACTACCACCCCTACCCGCCCACCTGCTGGAACGCGAGCCCGACCGACAGTACGGGGCTGCAGGGTCCGATGGAGGAAGCGGTGAAGAACACCCCCATCTTTGAGGAGAACGGTGAGGACAACTTCAAGGGAATCGACATCATGCGCACCGTGCGCAGTTTTGACCCCTGCCTGCCTTGCGGGGTCCACATGTACCTGGGAGACGGAAAGGTCATCGAGGAGTCCCACATCCCTTCCCTGGGGTTGGGCGGAAGGGTAAGGAAGGATTAAGGAGGCAGCATATGGATAGTGATCAGGATAACGGCGGCATCCGGACGGGATGCCCCAAAGTGAAGGCGACAGCGCTGACCCACGTCTGCGGCGTGCGCTCCGCCAACAAGCGTGGAAGCTATGCCAAGGCGCCCGGTCACGAGCCGGACGGTCGCTCGACAGCGCGCCGCTCGACGGGAATTAACCCCGAGGCCCGGAATCCAATTTTGCCTGAGATGCCCAACCTGTCGCCGGCATGAAGAGCGCTCCCTCAAAACCGCTTTTACGCGAAGTGAAAGGGTCACCGGCCGCCGAGGGCCCGGAGCTTGAGTTGCGTTCCCTGCCGGACGGTGCGCGGGAGCCGGATCTGTTTTTAGAGCAGATGGCCCGGGTCGGGCTACAAGAGGTCGCGGTGGCAGGCGGGACCCTGCGTCCCGGCAGCCGGGTGCGCTTGAAGCCGCGCCCCGGCGGAGACCTGCTTGACTGCGCCCTTTCGGGGCGCTCGGCAGTCGTCGAGGGGATCGACGAGGACGACACCGGTGCAGCACATGTCGCCGTCATCATGGAGGATGACCCGGGCCGGGATTTGGGCGCGGCTCGTCACCCCGCCCACCGCTTCTTTTTTGCCCCGGGCGAGTTGGAACTCCTGGGTCTAACCCAGCAGGAGGCCCCGCTGCGCCGGGTACTGGTGGCGGGAATCGGCAACATCTTCCTAGGAGACGACGGCTTCGGGGTTGCCGTAGCGCAGCAGCTGCTGGGCCGGCAACTCCCTGCGGGGGTCCACGTTGTCGACTTTGGCATCCGGGGGAGGGACCTTGCCTATGCGCTGGGTCAGGCCTACCAGGCGGCAATCCTGGTGGACACCGTCCCCGGAGACGGGCTTCCGGGCTCCCTCGTCGTCATGGAGGCGGAGCAGGAGAATAAAGTGGCCACGTCTCTTGATGGGCACCGCATGGATCCGCTAGCCGTGCTGAGACTGGCCCGCAACCTTGGTCCCTTGCCGGACCAGATCCTCATCGTGGGCTGCAAGGCAGAAGAAGTCAGCGAAGACTGGACTCCCGAGACAACCATGACCCTCAGCAAACCGGTGGCCGCAGCAGTGGAAAAAGCAGCAGATCTGGTTGAGCGGCTTGCGGCACAGCTTGCCGGCGCTGCACCCAACCCACAAAGAGCCCATAACAGATAATAAAGGAGTCACGAGATGAAGAAAAAAACCTTACTCCTGATGGCATTCGGAGCCAGTGCCGCCGCCGTGATGTTCATAATCGAGCTTCCGGAAATGATCCGATATTATCGGATGACCAAGTTGTAGGCACCCCTTGTGGTGCAGGATTGCGTCTCGCCTGATTTTCCCCGTTTCCATCCCATCCCGTCCTCACTGACCTGAGTTAAGGACGGGAGTCAGAAAAAGCCGACAGCATCCCCCCAGTGGAACCTGAGGGGAAGCTGTGGCACACCCCTCCAGTGCCTCTGCTCATTTCCTGATTGTAAATGAGAAAATATTATTTTAGGCTATTGAAATAGGGCAAGCATCAAGGTCCCAAGGAGGAAATACCATGGCAACTGTAAGCGAAAAAAGCAGTGGGCAATCCCCTATCAACGTCAGCCGTTTTCTCAAGGGGATAGATTTCCCTGTCCAAAAAGAGCAATTGGTGCAACAGGCACAACAAAACCAGGCAGACAGAGAGGTCATCAACCTGATCCAGAGACTGGAAGACAGGGAATATGACAACATTGCCGATGTAATGAGTGGTTTTGATAATCTGCAGCCTGGCCAGAAACAGGTGCAGCAACCCCAGGGCCGTGTTCAGAGCAAACAGGCTCAACCGCATCGCAGATAACCTGACCGAAGGACTAAGGTCTGCCTTGACAGGAGAAGGGCTTAAACATCGGTTTAAGCCCTTTTTCAAACGATCTGCGGCAATGGTGAAAAATCCCAAACGATTGGCGTTGCGAACTCTGCCTTTCACTTGAAGATACTTTGCTACCCTCCTAATCCCAACATTCTCTCTAGTGTGCTCACCTTTTTACCACTTAGTTACCCCTTAGACCCTGTAGCTCCCTTCCATAAAATGATTTGACAGTGCCATGCAACCTGTTAAAATTGTTAATGTTTACTAATGCATTCACGACTTTCACACAGTATCTGACTTTCCCAGACTCTCAAACGGGTTCCTGGAGGAGCGTTTACCATGGCAGACCGCTAACTATATGACTATTGCACCCGACGCCACCCTTACCCTTCCCCGCCGGATACTGATGACCGCCGATACCATTGGCGGCGTCTGGACCTTTGCCCTTGAACTCGCGCGCGGGCTCACCCCCTACGGCATCGAGGTGGTCCTGGCGACCATGGGGGAGCGTCCCGGAGCGGACCAGCGCCGCGAAGCGGCCCAGATCGAAAACCTGACCCTGTGCGAGAGCAGCTTCAGGCTTGAATGGATGGACGACCCCTGGGAGGACGTCCGGCGCGCCGGCGCCTGGCTGCTCTCCCTGGAATCCCGGCTGCAGCCGGATCAGGTGCACCTGAATGGTTACGCCCACGCCGCACTCCCCTGGCAGGCGCCCTGCCTGATCACGGCGCATTCCTGCGTGCTTTCCTGGTGGGCGATGGTGCAACAGACGGAGCTTCCGGACCGTTTTCTGCGTTACCAGCAGGAGGTGTCCCGCGGGCTCGCTGCGGCGGATATGGTCGCCGTGCCGACTTCGGCGATGCTGCAGGCGCTGCAGTTTCATTACCTGGCCCTGCCCCGCGTCCGGGTGATACCTAACGCACGCTGCACGGACCTGTTCCATTCCGCAGCGAAGGAGGCCTACATCTTCTCGGTGGGGCGCATCTGGGATGAGGCGAAAAACCTGGCTGCAGTCGCCCAGGCCGCGCCCTTTCTTCCCTGGCCGGTCTATGTCGCAGGAGAACAGGATCAACACGAGAGCGGGATTCTGCAGCTGGAAAACGTATCCCTGCTCGGGAGGCTTCCTTCCCGACAGCTGGCCGGTTGGTTCGAAAGGGGTTCGGTCTATGCGCTGCCGGCCCGCTACGAGCCTTTCGGCCTGTCGGTGCTGGAGGCGGCCATGTGCCGCTGCGCGCTGGTGCTGGGCGATATCGAGAGCCTGCGCGAGCTTTGGGACGGGGCCGCAGTCTTCGTCCCGCCCGATGACCCCCTGGCACTGATCGCGGCCCTGCAGCAACTCTGCAGCAATCACTCGCATCGGGCAGCCCTGGCTTTCCAGGCACACCGGCGCAGCTCAAGGTTTAATCCCACCCTGATGGCTGCACAATACCTCGAGGCTTACACCGCCGCGGCTGCGCATCACCATCAGGCGCCCGAAGCAGCAGGAGAAAAGGGGAAGCCTTGCGTATTGTGACGTCCTGCCATTCGGTCTACCACGAGAACCGCGGCGGCGCCCCTTTGCGCCGGCGGGTTGCGACGGAGTCACGCCTCTACGGACGCATTCCGACCAAACCAGCCAACGCCCACCTGGCCACTACACTCACAGGAGTTCCCGGGTGCTGCCCCGCCCCGCACCGCACCAGACGACCGTTTTTGGAGGTACACCATGAAACTTGTCATTTTCGGTCTTTCCATTACTTCCTCATGGGGGAACGGCCACGCCGCAACCTACCGCGGTCTGGTGCGCGAGCTGGCAAAGCGCGGGCATCGGGTGACCTTTTTCGAGCGGGAGGCACCCTGGCATGCTGCCAACCGTGACCTCCCGTCTCCTCCCTACTGCCGGACCGTTCTCTACTCCTCGCTGGAACAGTGCTTTGGCTATTACGGAGGCGAGATCGGAAACGCGGACTGGGTAATTGTCGGCTCGTATGTGCCGGAGGGGATCAAAGTCGGGGAACGGGTGACCCGCCGGGGCAACGTTCCGGCAGCCTTTTATGATTTCGATACCCCGGTCACCCTGGCAAGGCTCGCAGCGGGTACCTGCAGTTATCTGCAGACCGGCCTGGTGCCGCGCTACAAGCTTTACCTCTCCTGTGCCGGCGGCGCATGTCTGGGTGAGCTTAAATACCGTTACAGCGCCCAGACGGTGCGCCCCTTGTACAGCAGCGTCGATCCGGAGCAGCATTATCCGGAAACGAGACTTCGGCCACTTTGGGACTTGGGATATCTCGGGAGCTACAGCCCGAATCGTCAGGCACCGCTGGAGCAATTCCTTTGTCATCCCGCGGCAAGCTGGCAGGAGGGACGCTTCGCCGTGGCAGGTCCCCAGTACCCGGCGACCATCAGTTGGCCGCCAAACACGGAGCGGATCGAACACCTCCCGCTGGAGCGCCACCGCTCCTTTTACGGCTCGCAGCGCTTTACTCTGAACGTAACCCGCAGCGACATGACGAAAACGGGCTATTCGCCAAGCATGCGCCTTTTCGAGGCGGCGGCCTGCGCCGTGCCGGTCATCAGTGATTATTGGAAAGGGATCGAGGATTTCTTTGTCCCTGGGGAAGAGATCCTGATTGCGCAGGACTCGGCAGAGGTGCTGCACTACCTGCGGGAGCTTCCCGAGGCGGCGCGTCAGGCCTTGGGGCAGCGCGCACGTGCGAAGGTGCTCGGAGCCCATACCGCGGCCCACAGGGCGCAGGAGTTGGAAGGCTATCTCCTCGCGGCGACCGGCAAAAAATAACCGGCAGCTGGTTTGCGGCACTGCTGTTGAATCGGAAAATCACCGGGCGCCCACATGCTGAAGCGGGCCATCACCTGCGCTGGCGCACCGCGAAACCAAAAGAGAGGGGCCAGCTTCAGTTGGCCCCTCTCTTTTGTCTTTCACCTTGGGAAAATCAGGCTCCGCTCAGTCGATCATTTCGACTTGATCCCCAGTTTCTGTGCTAATTCGTTGGCCATTTGCAGGTGGCGCTCCAGGACCGGCAGCGTCTTGACGGCCCAGGCGTTAAGATCCGAGTCCTTCACATTCGTAGTGGCCCTGCGGAAATCGGCTACATCTTTGATGTGGTCCTTGACCATCACGCTGATGTACACCCGATCGAAATCGCCGCCAGTCAAGTTGGTCAGCTTGACAAGGTCTGGTTTTTGCCTCCCCTCCATTTGGGCGGGTAGTGACACCCCTTTCTGCTGGGCGAGCGCTTTCAGCTCTTCACCCCCCTTACCATGGTCGGTTACCATACGGGCCCCGAACTTTTTCACTTCAGGAGACTGAGCCTTGGCCTGAGCCAATTGCCCAAGTTGAACTTCCATCATTCCGCCGTTGGCAGCCTCCATCAGAAACTTTTGGTCCCCTTTGGAAAGAGCCGGTGCGGCAAAGAGAGTCAGGACACTGCTGCCGGCCACGGCCACTGCCAGTATCAGGACAATCCAGAGTTGTTTTTTCATAGCTCCCCCTTTTCACCGTTTCATGAGGATTGCAGGTGGCAAAAATGACAGGGGCGAATGGTTATTCGCCCCTAACACCCCTCGAAAAACGCAGAGAGCAGGTTGCTGGTTCGCGGTGTAGGGCGTCCCCCACTCTGCTGCTGCGCTTTTCCCGGGTTTACCCCTGTAGCAACGCCTCACTTTTTGGGCTTTGGCCTGCCTTTGACGCCGCGCGCTGAGGTGGAGCGCTCTTTCTCTTCGATGCATTTCTCCCCGATTTCCTGAAGCAGCTGCGCCTTCATGTATTGAGTGCAGCCCGGGAAGATCTTTTTCTCCTCATCCTGGACATGATGCATTATATCCTGCCGCATTTCGCTGAAGGTGGAGATCCACTCGTCATCGTCGACGTCCAGATCCTCCAACTGTGACAGGAAGTTCTTCACCTTTTCGTGTTCCTCTACGGCGTCGACAGCCAGTCCTTTCAGCTGGTTGACCTTTTGAAGCTGAGGGTAGAAATGTTTTTCCTCCATTTGCATATGCTTTTCCAGGGCATCCTGCAAGGTGGTGAAAAGGTCCTCCCTCTCACTTTCGGCCCCATCCTCGATCTGGGTCATCCACTTCTCTACCTGCCGGTGGTCTCTTTTCAAAAGTTCAAATAGTTTCGGTTCCATAGTTCCTCCTTGGGGTTATTGAGCGGCATTTCCCTTTTTCAGGCTGCGGCGCCGCTTGCCAGCCTCGGGTTCATTACGATTTTGATGCAACCATCTTTTTTCTCGTTGAAAAGCCGGTACCCTGCGGGAGCGTCATCGAGCGCCATGCGGTGGGTAATGATGAAGGTGGTGTCGATCGCACCGGTGGCGATCAGCTCCATGAGAGGCTTCACGTATTTGTGCACGTGCGTCTGCCCCCCCTTCAAGGTCAACCCCTTGGCGAAGAGCGCGCCCATGGGCATCTTGTCCACGAAGCCGCTGTAGACCCCGGGGACCGAAATGGCGCCCCCCTTGCGACAGGCCTTAATCAACTGGCGCAGCGCCATGGGACGATCCGACTCCAGTTTGAGGGTTTGTTTCACCGTGTCATAGGCGGCCTCGATTCCGCTGCCGTGGGCCTCCATGCCGACCGCATCGATACAGGCATCGGGACCGCGGCCTCCGGTCATGTTGTGCAGCTGTTCTGCGACATCCTGCTCCTGATAGTTGATGACCTCGGCATCGCAGTGCACCCGCGCCAGCTCCAGGCGCTCCGGAAAACGGTCGATGCCGATGACGTTGGTGGCCCCCAGATGCAGCGCGCTCTTCATGGCCATGAGTCCGACCGGACCGCACCCCCAGACAGCGACGGTATCTCCGGCCCTGATGGCACAATTTTCTGCGGCCTGGTAACCGGTCGGAAAGATGTCGGTCAGAAAAAGCACCTGCTCGTCGGTCAGTCCCTCCGGTATCTTTTGCAACCCCACGTCGGCGTAAGGCACCCTGACGTACTCCGCCTGCCCTCCCGCGTAGCCACCGTAAAGGTGCGAGTAGCCGAAGATGCCGGCACCGGTGTCTCCGTAGATCTGCTCCAGCAAGAAGGAGTTCGGGTTGGAGTTGTCGCAGAGCGCCCAGAGGCCCTGCTGGCAGTACCAGCAGTCGCCGCAGGAAATGGGGAAAGGAACCACGACCCGGTCACCTTTGGCCAGATTGCTGACACCCGACCCGATTTCCACCACGACACCCACAAACTCATGCCCCAGGATGTCCCCTTCCTTCATGGTCGGCACCAGGCCGTTGTACAGGTGCAGATCGGAGCCGCAGATACCGGTCAGAGTCACCCGGACGATGGCATCCCGCGCGTTAAGTATCTGTGGATCCGGCACCCGATCCACTTGCACATTATGTTTTCCATGCCAGCATACAGCTTTCATAGTTTCTCCTTTATACCAGCCAGCGCCGCTCCCTGGGGTTCAGGTGGCAGGGCAAGCCCTGATCAGAGCAGGCTGCCGCCCTACTGCGCGGCGCTGGTCCACTCAGCCGTCGCGGTTTCGCCGGTCTCCAATATCTGTTTGAGACGCTTCAAATCTTCCTCGATCTGCCCGGCACTGATGGCGTTGGCAAGTTTGGCTGCCGCCGTTCCTGCGCGCCCTCCCGGGGGATAGTAACGGATACTGACCTTCACCTCGGTGCCGCGCCCGCCGGGAGCCTCGCGAAACTCGACCGTTCCTTCGTTGGGTAATTCCGCGTCCCCCACCGAGCGCCAAAGAATGAGCTGCCCCGGATAGTCCTCCACCATCTCGGCGTCCCACTCAAGGGTAATCCCACCGGGTCCGCGCGCCTTCCAGTGTGAGCTATTTTCTCCCGTCACCTGCACCGACTCCAGGTGGCGCATGATTTTCGGCAAGTTCTCCAGGTTGCGCCAAAACTCGTAAACCTGCTGAGGGGTGCGGTTGATGGTGAGAAACTTTTCCACCCGAACCCCCTTTTCCGCGGCGCTCGTCGTGTCGATGCCGGCCGCCTCGAAGAGGTCGCAATGCCCCGTTTTCCCGCGGTAAAAGAACATGCCGCCGGCCACCAACTGCGCCAGTCCCGGCAGATAACGCCTCTTGGCGATGCTTTTGAGCCCGGACAACGCCAACGCCGCTCCGCCGACCATTGACGCATTTCTTTCCTGCAGCCCGACATTCACCCGTTTCTGTTTTCCCGCCGTTGCCGGGCGGCCACCCGCCTGCATCAATTCCATCGCTGTCTCCTTCTTTTGTTAGGGTGTAAGCGCTTGCGAATATCAATGAGAGTTATTTAACATATATCGATTGGATTGCAACCAGAGGAGCGCAAGGGGTATGGCTATTGTGATGCGCTTTCGAAAAGGCGATAAAAAAAGCCAGGTCACCGACCTGGCTTCAAACGTTCCCAGCTACGTAGCTGCTTATTTGTCCTTAGGGACCCCCTTCAAACCTTTGGCTCCCGGTTTCCTCTGGCAGGAATAGCTGCCCAAGACCTTGTCGGAACCGGTACCTTTATTCCCATCGGTGTAACCGCCAGTGCCAGCGCCGCTCGCGCCACTGCCATAGCCGGCGTTGTCATTGTCGCCTGCCCCCCCTGCGCCGCTGCCGCTGGAGTTGCCAGAGCCATCACTATGCCAACCCGGGGAAACCACTGAGCCATGGCTGGTACCGGTGTGAGAGATATTTCCTCCATTTGCCTCGAGGATTCCGGGGCTAGCAGCACTGAGAGCCAAACCTGATAGAGCAATTAGCGCTCTTGTGCCAAGCAGTGTGGCTTTGAGAGTTTTCATGCTGGTTCTCCTTTTTTCATCCTAGATGAGCAACTATCCTGCTGATGACGTGATCGCTTCCCTTCGGTGCGCGCAGGCTAGCAATTATTGTAACATCGCAGCCCTACACGTTTAAATCAGTTAATATCTGAATTGATCATTGGTGACCCAGCGCACATACTCCTCCGCTTAAATACACTATCCTCGGGCAGTTTCTAAAAGTAGGATCAGTTTATTCAATCGAAGAAATCTATTGTTAGAGGAGGGTAGCAAGCAATGGCTGCTAAATGCGTGATCGGGGTCTGCCTCGCTCTTTTATGCGCGACCCCTGTGTTTGGTGACGGGGGGACTGGAACCAGTACTATCAAGTTGACAAAATTCATCGAACAAAGCACTCCCGTGCTGAGGCAACCTGAGGCGCCGCCCCGGGTGAAGGTAACAGAAAAATTCAACCTCTACGAAATCGACGGTTCCACGCCGGATGAACTGCGCACCCAGATGAAGCGAAACGGCACCACCTGGAGTGACGGAAAAGTCTATGCGGCGCTGACTACCTGGGACATACGTTACAACTACGACATCAAGTCCTCGAACGGCAGATACTATCTCGATGCCATAAAGACAAATGTTGACATTGTATTTCACCTCCCAAGGCTCGTCCCCCAAAAGGCTTCACAGCAGTTGACGGAGTCCTGGAATGACTACCTCACCCACCTGAAGACGCATGAATACGGGCACAGGGATATCGCCGTCGACATTGGACAGGAGATCTATCAAGGGCTAGCCTCTCTCGGCACCGCATCCAGCAGAAAAGAGTTGGACGACACCGCCAATAAACTTGTCAGGGAGAAGTTTCAACAGTTAAAGCAGGCACAGGTTGACTATGATCTGGAGACCCACCACGGGAAAAAGCAGGGTGCTATATTGATGGACCCACAACTTGCCAGCGTTCCGGTCTCCAGCCGGCAGGCGCTAAATGCCGGTACCCCCGCGATCTGACCCGCCAATGCGGGATGCCAGGACTCCTACCGGGAAAGGAGGTCGGCGTTCCCAGCGACTCGGTCGGCAGGTTCCAACGATTTTCACGGTACGAGCGGGGTGTCGGCTATCGGCGCTCCGGCGGGTCCAGCCGATAGACGTAAGGGTGTCAACGGACCTGCGCCTGAACCTGGTACAGGGTTTTCCGCTCTTCAGGTGACCCGCCCCGCGAGCTTGATGCAGCCCCCCCGACGATGTCCGAAAATGGCTGGTAGCGGCGGACATTTTCCCGTATCCTGACATTCATGGGATATATGGATACGGACACGCTCTACCTGGCCTTCAGCACCAGAGATCCTCGACATGACGGACGCTTCTACGTCGGAGTAACCACGACCGGCATCTATTGTCGACCGACCTGTCCGGCTCGCCCGAAGCAGGAAAACATCCGGTTTTTCAGGAGCAAGGCGGAAGCCGAAAAAGCCGGTTTTCGTCCCTGCCTGAGGTGCCGGCCCGACCTCTCCCCCACCAGCATCCAGTGGCAGGGAACTGCAGCCGTCATAGCCAGGGCCTTTGGCATGATCAACCGGGGCGAAGCCGACGGGAGTAAGCTATCCGGTCTGGCCGAGCGCCTCGGCATGACGGACCGCCACCTAAGAAGACTTTTCCGGGAACACCTCGGCGCCTCTCCCCTGGAAGTCGCCATCTCGCGCCGACTTCACCTGGCGCGCCAGCTGCTGTCGCAGACGCGGCTCAGCATCACGGATATAGCCCTTGCCTCCGGTTTCAGCTCCCTGCGACGTTTTAACGACGCCTTCGTCACCACCTACCGAAGAAACCCCAGTGATTTCCGCAAAGACGTGGAGGGTAGCGGAGCTGCAGCGGACACCATCACGCTGCGCATCCCCTATGTTGAGCGCTATGATTGGGACAACCTGATCCGGTATTTCGCCAGGCACGAGGTGCACGGCATCGACACTATCGATGACAACTGCTATCTGCGCCACCTGAGGACGGCGACGGCAGAAAGCTATCTCAGGGTGGCCCACCTGGAAGCGAATCGCTGCCTGCAGGTAACCCTAAAAGTTGGCGACTTCAGCGATATCAGACAGCTGATCGATCTGGTACGGAGCGTGTTCGACGTGGACCACAATCCAAGCCAGATCACCCCGCCGCAAGATTGCCCGGATGACCTGAGAGAGCTCCTCGACGCTCAGGCCGGAATTCGGGTCCCCGGCGCTTTCGACCCGCTGGAAACCGCGGTTTCGGTCATTCTCGGCCAGCTGGTTTCCACCGAACAGGGGCGGCTGAACTTAAGAAAGTTGGTGGAAAAATACGGTGAGAGAAGCAAAGTGCCGCACCATGCGCGGCTAAGCCACTTTTTTCCCGCTCCGGCAGTGCTGGCAACGGAAGATCTGACCTCACTGGGATTTACCAGGGTTCGTGCCAACGCCATCAGGGAGGTTGCCGCAGCCTGGCTGGAGGGGAGGCTCGATCTGTCGCGCAGCTGCGACCTCGAGCGCACCAGAAAGGCTCTGTTAAGCATCAAAGGGATCGGCCCTTGGACCGTCGAGATGATCGCACTCAGGTGCCTGGGGGACACGGACGCCTTTCCGGCGTCCGATCTCATCATCAGCCGGGCACTGGAAAAATACCGGATACTTCCGGGGCAGTTCAGCCCCTGGCAGAGCTATCTGGCACTTGGCATTTGGAAGAGTCACCTGAGGGAACTTTCAAGAAGAGATGAAGGAGTTAAGCAATGAAGGCATATCGACATACCTGGAGGAGTCCCCTCGGAACACTGCACCTTATCGCTAGCGACCAGGAACTGCTCTGTCTGGCTTTTGATCAGAACTGTTGTGCCTGTCAGTCCCGACTGGGAATAAGCGAGCTGAGCGAACGGGCTAACTCCGTCATCGACAGGGCCCAGCAGGAATTGTCGGAATACTTTGCAGGAAAGCGGAGGGACTTTACTGTCCCCATCAACCTGCAGGGAACTGCCTTTCAGAAAAGGGCCTGGGAGGCACTGCAGCGCATACCGTTCGGAGCGACCATAAGCTACGGGGAACAGGCGAGAGATTTAGGAATAGCAGCGGCGGTACGAGCTACGGGGACAGCCAACGGCCGGAACCCCATCGCGATAATTGTGCCCTGCCACCGGGTGGTGAGGAGCGACGGCACCCTGGGCGGATATGCCGGCGGCGTGCAGTTTAAGGCAAGTCTCCTGGAGCTCGAGTCGCGCTTTCCCGCCCCCGGTGCCTCTTGACCTGGGTTTCGGGAGGACCTCCCCCCTCTAACCGTGAATTTTTGCCTTAATACGCAACTGGGGTTGGAATTCCCAGGGCGGCTGGGGAATCCCCTGCATCCAAAGACCCTTCCTCAGGGCGCGAGCCTTATTTTGGGCTGCCAGAAACCTGGAGTACTCGGCCTTAGTGGTCGATTTCTGGTAAGCCCAGGCCCACCCGTCAGTGACCATTTCCAGGTTGATGTTCCGGCCGTCCAGATAAACGACGGCAAGCGCCACTTGTTTGGGATCGTTTTTATAGATGAGCGTATTGCGGATTTCGATCTTCACCTGTTGATGCAAAATCTTGATCGACAAGGCACGGAAGGCTTCCTCGGCATAAGGTTGGCCAGCCTTGGACCAGCCGCTGAATTTGTCGACCTTGGCAGTCTGGGGCGCCGCTATGCCGAAGAGCCGGACCTTGATTTCGGTACCGAAGGAGTTGACGGTTATCAGATCGCCCTCAGACAGACCGACCACCAAGCCCTCCAGGGTGCTCTTGGGAGCTGGTTCCGACCCGGCAAACACAGGCAAAGAAAAGAGCAGCAGCAGACATGACAGTAGCGTTATTAGCTTGCATCCAGCTTTCAATCAGCCACCTCACCTAGTAGAGCAACAAATGCAGAAAGTTTATGGTAACAAAAGCATGCTCTGGAAGCAACGCATCACGTCTTCTGGTGGAGGGCGCGGTGGCAGCTAGCCCTCTCCCGCTCCGGCAAACGCTCCGCGACAGCGCGCCTACTCGGTCCGGCTGGGCAACTCCGGCAGCACCTTGATCAGCAGCTGATAGGCCAGAACCTCCAGCGCTACGATTCCCACCGAGATCATGACTTCGGCAAAGGAGGGGAAATAGTGCCACCCGGTACCCGGGTTGAAGCCGATCAGGTAGACGTTAAAGCGGTAGAGCCCGCCTCCCAGCAGCATTAAGGCGGCCGAAATGAAAAGGAGGCGCGGGGAACGCCTCTGCTCGCCGATGAAAAGCGGCGCGGACCCCAAAGCCATGAGAAAGAATTCGGCTAGAAAGAAGCCGGAGTAGAAGTCGCCATGGAAAACGGCGGAAAGCTGATCCCGCTGCACCAGGTCTCCCACCCGAATGGCAACCCAGATAACCGTCAACCAGGGAATCAGGCGCGCAAGGCCGGCCAGTTCGTTCCTTTCATACTCCCGCTCCAGCACCTTCGAGGCGACGATCGACTCCAGTATGACCATGGCATAGCCCAAATAGATGCAGTTGATCAGGAAGAGCAGCGGCAAAAACGCGGTGTGCCAGAGCGGGTGCAGCTTGGTCGAGGCAATCAGCATCAGGGACCCCAGTGCAGACTGGTGCATGGTGGGGAGTACGACGCCGACCACTACGATCCCTATCAGCGCCCGGTTCAGTCTGGAACCAGTCAGGGACCGGGATGCGGGTCCCGAATCGGTGATAGTCCCGTGCCGGGGTCCTTCCCCGTGCTCAACCTGAAACTGCAGCACAAACCGGCGCAGCAGCTTCGGCCCGCCCCGCTGCAAAACGATCATGATGCCTGGCAGAAACTCGATCCCTTGCGCCACACAGTAGCCAATGATGCCAATCCCCAGTTCGAACATGGCGGAGGTCGGCTGCCAGTGCGTCGGCACGAAGAAGCCGTAGGCGTTCCAGGGGCGGCCGATATCGACGATGACGGAACTTGCGGCCAGACAGGAACCGAAAAGGCTGATCAGGATAGCGGACTTAATGAGTGCGTGGTACTGCCAGCGGTTGCGGATGTAGATCAGTACGGCGACCGCGTAGCCCCCGCAAGCGATCGCGGTGCCGATGGCGACGTCATAGGCGACCCAAATGCCCCAGGGGTAGCCGTCGCTCAGGTTCGAAACGGCCCCGATCCCCTTGGCGAAGCGGACCGCAATGAAGAAGAGGCCGACCAGCGACAGGGACAAAAGGGCAAAGAATGGTTTGGTGCAGATGCGCCTTTTCACCCTGCGAAAAGCGTTGCCGGTTTCCGTCATGAACTCCTCCTCAAGCCCGGCATTTTACCCGCACATTAAAGCCGCTGTCAACCTTCGTCGCAACTCGGCGGAGTAACCGGAGCCCGTTTTTCCCCTTTTTTCGACGATATGCGCCGGAATTGCCAGGTCGCGCTGTAGTATGACGATTATCGATGAACCCGCTCAACAGCAACCAACAGTGGGGCGCGTTGCTGAACGAACGCGACGGCAACGCTTGCTGGTTCCCGCAGTTGAGCGGTAAAGACACAAAAAGAGCCCCGGAAATGCTCCAAGCCGGTCGGATAGGGTGTTGAAGCATAAACCTAAAATCTACAACTGCTCTATTTAGTCACAACAGAAAAGCCTTCTCTTAATCGGGGAGGCTTTTTTTGTTTTATGTCAGGGTGTGTTGCTGAC
>Ga0209123_1001863_pt1 | contig 19353 bp, 18 predicted proteins | sample BarGraIncu00431A_FD_184500 | JGI IMG/M metagenome (GOLD analysis project Ga0209123, IMG submission 184500) | Arctic peat soil microbial communities from Barrow, Alaska, USA - Barrow Graham LP Incubations 004-31A (SPAdes) (version 2) | ecosystem: Environmental > Terrestrial > Soil > Wetlands >... | reverse complement strand
CCGATCTATCGTCTCCTCGAACTCCGCCTGCATCCTGACCGTCTCGCGCATGTGGTCATGATCGGATTTGCGGAGGTCATCCTGGCGTCGGATTGCCGCGTCAACGAGGTTGAGGACGTTTGAGGTGGGGTCCGGCGCGAGAGTGGGGGTCGGCGCGCCGCCCATTTTCGTTTCAGGCATATGCTTGCTCCTTAGTATCCGCTGTTCGCGTAGATGGTGCTGAATAATCCGCCGTTAATCGGATCGGTTGGTCCGAGGTCTTCGATTGACCACCAGGACAAGGTGTCATGCGATAATCCACACCATCGTCGCCGACTTGCTACCGCTGAGCGTCGTCGCCACCGAGGTCAACAGGACGACCGTGCCCGTCGCCGTCCAGCACGCCACGCCCGCGACCGTCCGGGGGAGCGCGACCTCTGCGTCGATGACCGGCCGCAGGCCGGCAGGCACGGACAGCGAGTTGATAGTGCCCCCCGCCCCTAATGCCGTTCCGCCGCCGGTGGCGAACTGGAACTGGATTTGCAGGGTCAGAACCTTCCCCGCCCGACTGGCGTGCCAGTCCGTGACCAGGCTGCCGGTCGGCTTCGTAATCAGACTCGACACGTCCACGTCCAAACCCGAACTGTCCACAACCTCCAGTCCGTTCTGATAAATCTGTCCGCCAACGTCGAGCGCGCCCTGCTCCCAGACCTTACTGACGCCAACGCCGCCACGAACCCACGACATCGTCACCACGCCAGTGGTGATTGCGACAATGGAAATCGCTGTGTTAAACCTGTCCGCGCAGTCGAGGCGGAACTCGTAGGCTTCGGTTGCGGAATAGGCCCCCAGGCCAAGGATGTCTGTTGAAGCCCACGTCAGGCCAGCGGGGATGGTCTGCTTGACCGGGTCGCCCCAAATCTCATCCCCGACGATTCGCGAATAGACCGTCCAGGTGAGCTGGTTCTTCTCGTCGCCGTTGAACAGCGTGGGAACATTGCCACTAGAGGTGACCTTGGCACTCGTGCCCGTGTCGTTCAGAACGCCGTCCGCGTCACAGCGCTGAACAAGGAAGTCCGTGATCCTAGGACCCCAGTAGGGCAGCACCTCGACCGTCCTGGTCGTCGTAGCCGTACGCCCACGCGCGTCGGTCACGATGGCGGTCACCGTCAACCAGTCGGAGCTGGATAGCACCGGCAGGTCAACGGAGAACCGCGAATCCTCGACCCGCGAATCATCCCAATAGAAGTAATCGTTCACCTGGAACTTCCGCGTGACGATCGGGGAGCCGTATACCGACGTTGCGTCGAGCCGGAGCGTGGGGGCCGACAGGTGCTGAACAATCTGCCCCACAATCGTCCCGACCTCCGCCGTGGAGTCGGACTCGAAGATTTCGATCGACCCAATTACGGGCACGACGCTGGCGGGCACGATTGCCGTGAACCCCGCCCCGGTGGTCCCGATATACTCGCCACCGCTGGCGAAGTAGTCGCAGTATACCGTCCCGATGCCACTGACTGCATTGGGAATCTGTGCAGCCAGCATGGCGACCGTTGGCGTCCAGGTGGCAGAGTCGATGTCCACCTGGCTCCAGTCGGAGGCATTGCCGACGATGTAGCCCGAGGCGGCCCCAAAGAGCCAGTGCATCTTGATCCGCTCGCCGGACCCTAGCGGGCGGTGGGCGGTGATCGTGACCGTTGTACCCATCTCAAAGTTCGTCTGCGACAGCGTGACCCGGGGAACGGCCATTACCCCACCCACCTAACTAATGTAACGTCTGAGCTATACTTCTGGATTCGGTGGAAGCCGACCTTCAAGTTGTCCGTGATTTCGACTTGGGTGGCGAACATTTTGTGGTACTGCGAATCGATGTAAGCAACGTCGGCGCCATCAGCCTTGAAGGACAGGCGGCTATTCGAGATGGTCACCTGATGCGGGTTCAGGGGATTCCCGTCGCTGATCGTCACGCCACTGCCGTCAATGATGACAGCGTTACCGATGTTGCCTACCGTCAACATGGCGGCATCGATCGTGCCGGCCGCGAACTTGTCAACAGTGATAGCGCCGGCCCGAATGTCGTCGGCCATGACCGCGCCGGCGACAAAGCTTCCAGCGACAATCGAGCCAGCCGCGATAATCGAACCGCTCGCGATTGCGGCGGCAAGGGTGGGGTCGTCCAGTACGGACGCAACCACAACCGACGCGCTTGCCGACCATGCCGAAGCGTTACCGCTGCGATCAATGGCACGAGCTCGCGCGTACTGCGTGGTTCCCGGATCGGCTACTACGCTGACCGTGCCTGCGGCCACGAGCACGCCAGTAACCGCGACGGGCGATACGCCAGTGCCGATCGCAACCTCAACCCGAGAGAAGTCCATCGGCATCGCCAAGCCCGCAACTGCAAGGCCATCCCATGTGGCACTGGCAATCCCGAGGCCGCTGGACATGACAGGTACGGACGGGACATCCGGTGCGGTCGTGTCAACCATCATCGTCACTACGGCGTCATTCGAGGAGGCCCCGGGGGTGACGGTGTACTTGCCGATTGCGCGTACCTGGAAGCGCCAGGACGAGCCAGCCGTGAACGGCTGCCACGCAGCGGCAGGCAACATGGTGGTGGTCAGGAGTATCCACGGCGAGCCGGGCACATCCTCCCGACTGAATACCTCGTAGGCCGTGACCTCAAGGTCGGTGCCGTTGTCAGCCGTGCTTACCGGGTTCCATTGCAGGAACACCTGCGCGAACACGTTGCCCTGGGGGTCAAAGAATGCGGACGAGTCGCCCTCCAGTCCAGTCACCGTGGCGGGGGTGCGAGGGTCCACGTCGGACGCGGGGCGGGGCGTGGCGCTCGTACCACCGCTGATCGTGGAGCCGCCGAGGATGCCATTGATCTTGCGGGACTGCTTGGTCAGGGACTCAAGGAACCGATCACCGAGCAATGCGTTGCCAGTGACCAGTGACCCATCGCCGCCCTTGGTCAGTGTGATCTGGAAGATACGAAACGGCTCCAGCGTCCCGGCTGTACCGGGGGCCATCACCACGTCGCCCACTCCGTAGTTGAAGAAGGGGAGGTACAGGCACTCGTCGTGCAGGCTCAGGTCGCGGGTTAGTTCGCCGCGAATCTGCGAGCCCCGATCGAGCACGCTGTCGGCGAGCAGGATCGCGGTAGCCTCCTGCGTCACGCCGCCCTGCGACTGCACCGCGACGCGGGGGCCGCGCCTGCGCGTTGACGGGCGGGACCGTAGCAGCGTGTAGCCCTCGTCGCCCAGGACGAGAACTTCGTCCACCATGTCAGCAACCGAACGCTTCTGCGGGCCGGAGGTAACCTCACGGCCAAGCATCAGCTCGACGTTGGGGTTGCCGAAGGCGACCATGCTGCCCGCGTTGAACATGCGCAGCACGTTCCCCTCGAAGCGCCAGTCGCACAGGCCCTGCGCGGTCAGCGACTGGAGCACGTCATGTGCGGTGGCGTTCTGCTTGAGCCCCATCGTGACGGCCATCGACCAGGGCACGAGAGACGAGTCGTGTTCCGAGGTGAAGTCCCACGACAGTGCGCCGGCCAAGCCCTGAGCCTGGGCGTCCTGCAACATGGCTACCAGGTACTGGCCCGGGGTGGCGTTGGTGAACGTGCGGGTAAGGTCCGTCCCGACGAATGCGGTCGAGTCAAGATTGACAATGCCGGCCAGATCGAATGCGCCAGCGGATACGCCGCTGAACTTAATCCCGTTGACGCCGGAAGGATCAACGTCGTCATCCAACAGGTAGAAGCGACAGTTCGGCGGCTCAACCCATGAGCCGTCCTTCGACACTTGAAGTGCAATGTCGTAGTTGTATAGATATTGGTATACATGTGTGATCGAAGCCACCCCCACGCCATCAACGGTGTCGATGGCGGGGAGCGTGAAGCTGATTGAGGAGTCATCATCCAGTGGGAGGGCTACGTTGAAGTCCTGCGCCAAGGGGAGTAGATCGACCAGCGTGTCCAGGTCGTAGAGCGCGAGGCGAGCGTCGTACATGTGACCCCCTTTAGAGGTAGGACGGACGGGCGGCGACAGTCCAGAGGCTTGCGATTGTCGTGCCCCCTGCCGTGCAGGTCACGGCGTCACCCGGGTATAAGTCGAGGAAGCGGGGATTAGACCCTCCGTACTGAAGGTCGGCGGTCACGGGCGTACCGTCCAGCGTTGCCTGCAAGGTCCCGTTCGAGATACTTAGCGTCTCCCCAGTGAGAAGGTCGGGCATGTACTGCACTAACCCGCGAGAGGTAGACAGTCTCGGACTCGTGGCTGGACCTACCACGACAAACTCCGCGTCCATCACGGCAGCCGTGCTCTCCCCAAGCAGGGGGATGGCAACCGCCGCGTTGAATACGGTGGAGGTGTTGACCACCAAGTCGGCTCCGCGCCAGAACACGCGAGGCAACTCCAACGCCACTGTGAAGCGGGCGAGCAGTTCCAGCTCGTCAATCACGGGTTCGGTCGAACCCAAGAGGCGGGCAGCCCCGCGACGAATCGAATAGTCGGGGGCTACCCAGTCCACGTTCATGAGTCCGGGCTTCGCGAATGCCCCTAGGAGGTCACCAATGGCCCACTCCAGGCCCGCGAGGGTTCCGGGTGAACCGTCAGGCCCACCCTTCACCCAGAGGCCCAGAGAGAACGGCCAGGGCTCGAACGCGCCAGTCACGGGAATGACCCCGTGACCACCGGGGGCGGTCACGCTGACCACCCTGCGACCTGCAAGGCCGCGCCGCCCCTTGAAGGAATCCACACCCGACATCGCCGTGTTGAGCGGCGTGCCGTCAATGAACACATCGAGTGCCGTCATGCGATTCCCCTTAGAGCAGCGTTGCGAGCTGAAGCGCACGGTTTACGGTGCGCGACGTAGGCTCGGCCTGCGGGTAGTAGTTGGTAACCTGCACGCTCGGGCTAGCGTTGGCGCCCGTCGCGCTTGCGGCGTTACTCGCAGCGTTCATGGCGTTGGTGACGAGGCTGCCGTTGGTGGAGAGCGTGGCGGCAAACTCCGTGCCCGCCAAGTCCTTCGTGAAGGTATCCAGGTAATCCCAGATACTCTTGGCTCCAAGTTCAAAGCCGTTGAGAAGGGACTGCATGATGGCGATACCGGCAGGCTTGAACAGCACACGGTCAAGCTCGATCGGCCCCTTGTGGAAGGGGAGGCTCGCCGTGAAGTTGTCAAGCGCCGTCGTGATGGTATTGAACCAAGACACGACCCCAGAGAAGAAGCCGGCCATGAGCGACGAGCCGGCATTGAATAGCCAGCCACCAAGGTTGCCCATCGCGGACATTATCTGCTCGGGGAACCAGTAGATCATGTTGAGGACCATGTTGATACCCGCCTGAACTGCATCCGGAAGGATGTTCCAAGCGGTCCTGGTTATGTCCTGAATCAAGTTCCAGCCCGACGAGATGCTATTCTGGATGCCGTTAAGCGCCCACGAAATGATCGAGCCGATCGAGCCCCAGGCGGAAGCCACCCCGTCCTGAAGCGTCCAGTCAAAGATGCTGAATACATTGAGCACGGCAGTCAAGAAGGCGTTGATCGCAGCCTGCTGCATGTCACTAAAGGCTTGGGTCACGGAAAGAACGCCAGACCACAGCGTATTCCACGCACCGTTTACGGCCTGAGCGAACACCCCGAATCCATTGATGGTATCCAGGAACCAGCCCGTAATGTTGAGGCCGGTCACGATGAGCCAGCTCAAAACCGTGGCGGGCATAGGACCCATCGCGGCGGAGATTCCAGTGTCAATGGCCTGCCAGAAAGCAGCGATGCTCGCCGCGATAGAGATGCCCCAGGCGTTGATACCATCGCTGGTGCGCTGGAGCATCTGGTCGATGACGGTGGGACCGTTAACCGTTGCATTCTGGCCGCTGAGGTTTTCAACAATCGTCTGGCCTGCGGCTGCGGTGTTCGCGTTCGTCGTGTTAATGAAGTTGGTCCAGGCGCCACCGATGCCATTCGTCAGCGTCGTGAACGCGCCGATGTAGTCACCCTTGCTCAACTGGTCGAATGCTTGCGCGAGCGTCGTCGCCATAGACTTGATGGTCTCAATTACGTTGGCGAGTTCCTTGAAGATGAGGTCAAGCACGGGCAGGACAGTGTTGAGAACAACCCCAACGAGGTCAAGGAGGAACTTGAGGATTGGGCCGATGACCGGCATGAGGTCCTTGATGACCTGAGCCATGTCCTTGATGACGGGGATAATCCCATCGATGGCCTTCTGGATCAAGGGCACCAGGTTCTTCGCAATCTCGGCGATGTACGGAGCGAGGAATACCATCAGGTCATCGAGGATAACGGCGATTTTGTTGATACCTTGCCCCACGGCCAAGATAATCTCGTTCACGTACGGCATGATCGGATCGAGAAGTGCCTGAAGTCCGTGCGAAAGGTGGAGGATCGTATCGGCCAACGGGCCGATCATGGAGTTGAACATCTTCAGAAGATCGTTCAGGAGGGGAGCGAACCCCGTGACCATTGCGGCCAGGTCCAGACCAAGCGTGTAGCCGATCTGCCTGACGGCTTCTTTGATTTGGGGAGCGAGCAGATCAACGGCCCCGGCAATCGCATCGAAGAACTTGAGGATGCCAGGCATGGCCCCCGCGAGTCCACCGAAGATCGCGTCGGCGAGCTTGCCGCCGGCAGTTCCCAGTGTCGGGAGGGCCTTCATCATGAAGTCGGGCATCGCATTGAAGAACTCGGACATGCCCTGATGAGACTCGGTCCAGAAGTTGCTCATCGCAATCTGTGCCGACTCGAAGACCTTCTTGATGTTGAGTTGTCCGAGCGCCGTGTTCATGTCGTCAGCGCCACGCTGAAAGGACTTAGCGAGGCTGTCGATCGTCATCTTGTTCAGGTCTTCGAGCGGACGGGTCAGCGCGTTCAGCCAGTTGTAGACCGAGACGATGAGAACCCAGAAGTCCTTGAACTTCTGAGTTGCCGTCACGATCATGGTCTGCAACCTGCCCGTGTCGTTGGCGGTCTTGAACCAGTCGGCGAACTTCGTCGTGAGGTTGCTCAGTCCAGCAGCGAACGACGGGAGTAGCCAGCTCGACATCTTGAAGATCGTGTCGAAGATGCTCGTGAGTGCTGTATTGAAGGGGAGGAGGCCGACGTTCATCTTGGCAACCGCACGGAAGAAAGTCTCGAACGGAAGCGTGTTGGAGAACTTGCTCATGAGGTCGGCGAACCATAGGCCGGTAGAGGAACCCACCGCGGCCATTCCCGCATTGATCCGGGGGAGCATCGTGGTAAAAGCCTTCTCCACCGGATTGAGCGCGGTACCCCAGAAGGAATCCTGCATCGTATCCTTGATGTCCTGGAACTGCTTGGAGACCTCGGGCATCACCGTGCTGAGCTTCTTGAAGGAAACGAACAACGTGGCCAGCCCGAGCCCCATGCCCAAGAAGACAGCGGGAACGGCGAGCAGAATCGGTACCGCCTTGGCGACATCGCGCCCAAGCGACAGGAGCGCACCGCCCATATTGAGGATGGCCGCAGTCACGACGGCGATAGCCGGCACCATCAGAATGAGACCAGGGACCATTGCGGGCAGTTCCTTGAAAGCGTTGATGCCAGCCCTGATCTGATCGGTAAGCATCTGGGCGCCAGAGAGCCGCATGAACCAGGCTTCCACCTGGGCCGCGCCGAGCTTATCGAGTACCGGCTTAATCTTGACCTTCTGGTTCTTGGCGAACATCGCGTCCATCTCGGCCTTGGCCTTGATGAGATCGACCGCCGAGAGGGTAGTCTTGATGGTCGCGGTCCGAGCCTTAGCGAACTCCGCGTCCAGTTTGGCCTTGACGACATCGACATCGACCGCCGAGAGGGCGGCCTTGATCTTGACGGTGATTTCGTTGAACTTCGCGGCAATCTCAGCCTTGACCCTATCGGCCGTCTCGTTGTCCAGTTTCGGCTTGACCGGAACCTCGACCTCTACGTCCTGCATCTTCTTGAGGTCGGCCTGAAGTTCCTTACGGAACTCCTTTGTATCGGGGTAGACGCGGACTGCTACGCGAGCTACGACAATCGTGCCTGCCATGTTTTCCCCTAGCTGCGCGACATGCGCGCAAACAGAGTGGCAACCGTAGTCGGCTGCGACTTTTTGATGATTTCTTGTGGCATCGGCCACGGCTTGAACTTAGGCGGCCTCTTGAAGTTGCCAGTCGCCGCCGTGTTTGTATTCACGGCGTCATAGATGCCGGCCATCACGTAATACTCTGGACTAAGGTCGAGATAAGCGTGCCAGTCTTGCTTGTTTTGATGCTGCGCAGCGAATGCGCTCGATGCGGGAAGACGCTCGATCAGGGAAATGAGCAGGAGGGGGTGCAGCTTTCCGCGCACTACATCCCGAAGGTCCACTTGGTAGTAGAACTTCAGGTCCGCGTAAAGCGCACCCCCATACTCATCTATCAGTCCTGCGAGCCCAAGGCTTCCCCCGGCTTCTGCTCCTTCAGGTAGGCGTCGAGAACCTTCATGGCAATCGCCATGTCGTCGCCGATCGCCTTGAGCAGAAGGTTGGCCTGCGTCTTGTCGGGGACCGCAGCCTTGATGATGCCGAGCATCCTGTCGAACTGGCCTTCGAGCGTTTCCTTGGTGGCCTCTTCGGTGTCCTCCATGCTCGCGGAGAGCTTCGCGCGCTGCTCCTTGCTCATGCGGATCGGGTTCGTCATGACGACCTCGATCTCGCCGATCTGAATCTTGGTTGAGACGAACTCGCGTTCTACGGACTCGCGAATGTCGTCAAGGGTGAGTGTTGCCATGAGTGCGGACCTCCTGGTTGGTACGGATGGGATGTGGACTTGATACGGGATACGAACCTCGGGGTGGAACCCCCTCCCCGCACGGAGGTCCGCTTCACGTACGGGGAAGGGTGATTCTTGGGGCTTACGCCTCGACCGCGCCGAGTGGCGTAATCATGTAGGCGTAGTCGTTGTCGCCGTCGATCAGCGGGGTGATCTTCAGTGGCAGGGAGGCCAGGCCGTCAGTCGAGACGCCGGGCACGTCGCCACGGAACATCTCGGCCTTGGGGGCGTAGATGCCGAAGTAGTTCATGCCGTCGATGAAGATGCCGAGGAACGCACCGACGAACGGGGCGGCGTTGCTGGCGGGAACATGGAACCACTGAATCTGATTCGGCTCAACGCCGACCAGTTCGGTTGTGGCGTTGGTGCCGAAGAACTTCTTGAGGGCCGACTCGTCCCACTGTTGTACGACGACCGTGAACGTCTCGGTGCGGACGGAGTACGTGGTGCGGAGCTGCTTGTTCTGGAGGGTGCCGAGGATTGTGGCCTCGCCACCATCGACAGCCCAGGCGAACACATCGGCGAGCGAGGTGTGGCCCACCTCGTCCCAGGGGGTGATGGGCGCGACGTTCAAAACGGTCGGAACGACGGTGCCGGTGGGGGCGGTGTAGAAGTTGCCTGCGCCAATGACAAGTGTGGCGTCATCCTTGATAGCCATATGGAATCTCCTAAGGGAGTAGTTAGCCCCAGAGGGGGCGACGGATTTGCACGGAGTAGACAGCTTCGTAACGGACGAGGCCGGTAGGAAGGTCGGCGAACTGGACGGGGCCGGTGCCGCTCGCCCAGTCCGTTTTGCGTACGGCTTCCTCGGCGCGACGGACGCTCGAAAGCGAACCCAGGCCGGGGTAATACTTGGGCCGCCGGACCTCTTTATGGAGCGAGGAACGGATAGCCTCGGAAATCAGGGCACCCTTTAGGTCTGCCTCGGGGTCCTTTACGAATACCTGGATCGAGACGTTGGCAAGGTCTATGAACCGTTCATCGAAGTTCATTGACGACATGCTTGGTTCGCGACGAACGAGAACGAACGGTCCCGTAGCGAGCACGCCTTCTGCCTGGTCGAACGGAATCAACGAGAAGAACAACAGGTCGGGGTGCAGGTCGCGTAACAGCGCGAGCATGAAGTCCTCAACCGGGGTCAACTCCACGGCGGCGATAACAGAGGCGGGTAGGTTCAGGCTTGAAATGTCCATCCGTCACCCCATCGTTCTGAAAGCATCGACCGTCTTCTGGAGCGTGTGCGTGCCGGGGTTCCTGCCACGGGCTCCGTATTCGATAACGGCAGCCGCAAGTTCCGAGCCCGTGTCATCGAGAATGATGAAGCGGTCCACGCTGCCGGCTTCGACCTTGATGCGTGAATGGTCGGGGCGGCTTCGCGTGTACGCGGTGCGGTTGTAGTCGAGATGTGTCGCCTTAGCGAAGGCGGCCATTGCCAGGGAAACTTCGGTCATCTTGGCTTGCACCTCAATGACGCGAGACAGGCCCTTGCCGATCTTCTGGCCCATGAAGGGGCCAGACTCGATTCGCCTGAATACTTCCACGCCCCTCATGCGAGGTTCCCCCCGCTATCGGGACGCTGGCGAATGAGGATCGACCAATGCCGCGTGTGCCGGTCACCGACATGCCAACCCGGGGGGGCGACAATATCCCACCAGAGGTTGCGCCACTTGACGAGAGACCAGAGGGAGACGCCCGACAGGTCGGACGCGGTGAGCATCCGAAAGACGTTCACCTGTTGCTGTCCGACAACTTCCGCGCGAGCGGAACGATCAGGGGCGAATGCGCCACGCACTTCAATAAAATCGTCAAGTGGCGTTTCGATGACGTTGTTTCGCGAGTCGGTGACCTTGGCGGTGAGGTAGATTCGCGCAACCTCTCCACGGTCACGCTGAATACTCATCCCAAAGCACCTCGTTAGGCGTGAGGTACGGGAACGGCTTGCCCCCGTAGTCAACGGGAACCCTGTCCCCATATGGGCGGTAGTGGGTCTGGTAGGCGGTCATCTGGATTGAGCCGAACTTCGGGAGCACGGGCTTGCCGAGCTTTCCGATCTGCTCGATTTCGATGTCGGTGAAGTGGAGCTCGGCAATCGAGTCCTGCCATGCCAACGTCTCGTCGGCAGCTCGTGACTGCGACAGGCCGGTGGGGTTTGCCATGAAGCGGGCAACCGCAATGGCTACGATGCGCTTCACTCGGGGTGGCGCTGTATCGATCAGCCACGCTTCCGAGCCGTAATGGCGGGCAAGGTCCGAGGCGTCGTCAATCTTCGCCTCGATCATGACCAGCATCTGGTCCGTGACTTCGCCTTCGATCCGGTTCGTCACGTCCTCGATGGTCGCCAAAGCAATATCGCTCACGGGTCCTCCTTTCGAGGAACGCCAAAGGGAGGGGCGCTAGCCCCTCCCCATGACGAACGGTTCAGTCGATTACGGGGTGACGACCGCGATCGGGTTGACCCAGCCGGAGGTGAGGCCGGTCTCGCCGCCGACGTAGGTGTTGCTGGCCGGGTAGGTCGAGCTGCCGTCAAGCGTCAGCTTGATGCCGCGCACGAACACCGAAGCCGTGACGGTGGTGATGTCCTGCACCTCATCGATGTCCTGCTGAGGGTTCAGCCAGATGTCGTTGATGTAGTTGACGCCGGCGTACGTGTCCACGACCGAGCGGTCGGTCAGGTACTCCATGTCGTAGTCGCGCATCCAGCGCATCGCGAAGCCGTCGTAGCTCGCGGTGCCGCCGATGCCGACCGACTGCGGGACGTAGGGCGCGCCGGTGATGAGCACGAACGAGGACGGGAGCAGGGCGTACGCCGAGTCCGCATCGATCGTCTGATCGGTCACGACCGTGAAGCCGTTGACCTTGCCGTTGGTGGCGTCGGACAGGGCCGGGGAGGCGATGGCGTCGCCGACCACGCTGGCGAGGATGAGCTTGTCCTCCTGGAGCATGGCCTGCTCGAAGTTGCTGCCCACGACCAGGATGCGACCGGCGGCCGGCAGTCCCAGCTTGTTCAGAACCTTGCGAGCCTCAAGCGTCGCCGAACGAACGGCGGTAGCGCCGTCCGCGTTCGTGATGCCGCCGATGGTGAAGAGGTACGGCGCGGCCTCGATGGCGTCAGCCATGATGGTATTCAGGCCACGGCCAACGGTCGCACCCTGAACCACCTGAAGGCAGGTGGGGCTGTCGAGGTCGAACTCGGCCTGCTCGTCGGTGATCTTGACGCCGGAGTAGACCCGGTCGCCCCATGTGATTGTGGTGATGGCCTCCTTGTAGGTGTCGAACACGATCGGGTTGGCGCGGTTGTTGCGGAAGGCATACTTGCGGGGGACGAGCCGGCCGGGGATGCGGTAGGTCAGGGTGTCATCCTTGGCGCCCTTGAACTGGTCGAAGCCCTGGCGGATGAACAGCTTCGGCAGCGTCATCTCCTGATCGGCGATGCCGATGGTGGCGTTGACGATCTTCTCGGCCTCGATGACCACGTGCGGGGTGTACGTCATTGGATTCTCCTAGGGAGTAGGTTCAGAACAGGCGGGTGCGGTTCGCACGCTTCGCCAGGGCCAGCGGGCTCGACTCTCCGTCTTCGTCGCTGGTTGGGTTCAGGCCGCCGGAGAGGGGGCCTGTTGCCGGGGGGGCTGCGATGAGCAACTGGAGGGCCTTGGCATGGGTCTCCATCTCCTCCCGCGTCGTTCCCTGCAACAGCGCCGTCAAGGCGTCGGGCAGTTGGAACTGCGAGCCCACGAGGGCGCGCTCCAGGTCGGTGTTCTTCGTCGTCCACTCGGCGAGAGCGGTGGCGAACTCCTCCGGCGTCTTGGCTGCCTTGAGCGCGGTCTCGGCCGTGGTGGCGCGAGTGCGACGGTCAGCGGCTTCCTGCCTCAAGTCCTTGATCTGCTTCTGCGCCCACTCGGGCAGCGAAGCCACATCGTCAGCGGCCGGCGGGTCAACCACCGGGGGGACGGTCGGAGTGATGACGGGAACGATCGGAGGAACAACCGGGGGAACGGTCGGGGTGATGACGACCGGGGGAACTTCGATAACGGGATTGCTCATGTGCTATGCCCTCCTGGGGTTTAAGCGGCCTGGCTCCTGGCCTCGGCCTTACGGTCACGGAAACGGCGACGCCATGCGGCGACGCCTGCTGCGTTGTTGCCTGCGTACTGGTTCTTGAACTCGGAATCCCACAACTTGCGGTATTCGCGGTTCAGTACGTACTGCGCGTCGGTCTCATACAGAGACGCGGAATACACTTCGATTGCACGGCAATGGCAGCGCGCGTGGAACTTGTCGAGGTCCGAACCGGTGTCGCCGGCTCTGGCTTTCGACGTGTAGATTTCATCTATCCCACGCGACATGAGGAGGGCGCAGAATCCACACGGATTCACGTCACCCTCGGGGAAGTGGATACGCACAAAGCCCATCACCCGTGAGTCACGACGACCCTTGGCGATTTCGGTTTGGCGTCCACCGTTCAGTACAATCCGCTCTCCATGAGCAGATGCGCCGCGACCGACAATGGCAGAGGCTTCCTCGCGGGCGGCGTCAAGCTCGTCCGGTGTTAGCCCTACCTTCTTGTCAATCTCGACAAACTTCAGTCGAAGCCGCTCGACCCCCAAGTCGTTGAGGACGTTGCGTGTCTCCTTGGCTGACCACTCATCGAGCGTGTCGAGCATGTCGTCTAAGCCGTCGATAGGCTCGACGCCTACGTTCATGTCATCGCCCCAGCGGTCGGGGCTGTACGGGCGATACGTGCCGTTTGGCGGGTCTACCGTCACTCGGTCGTCGTACCCATCGTTGGGGGTGGGATCGGGAAGTATGTTGGTACGAAGCGCCGAGGGGGCAAACTCCCTCACCGTGTCCACGAATGCCTGACGCAATTCGCCGAGCGTTTCCGGTGCAGTTCCCCCGCCTCGCGGTGGGAACGTGTAGCCGGTATGCAACGCCCTGCTAAGCATCAGGAATGCGTGGGCTAGTATGGCGGCATCCTTACGCCCGTCGTTGATGATCGACTCTGCGCTAGTTGCCCAGCGTGTCGATGTCACCGGCGCTCGCCCCGGGGTCGGCGTAACTAGCCGAGCCCAGAGGGCGAGTAGTGCGGCGTATACCGCATTGCCGATTAGGGCAAGGGCCACATGGAAGGTGTTAGATGCCTCGTACGCTTCGTCTGACTTAGGCTGCCAGGCCATCGGTCGCAACCGGGGTGACCGGGGCGGCGTGGCCTGGCATGGCGGCCCAAGCGCTCATCATCTGAGCGTCAGCGCCACCGATGCCCAGGTTGCTCTGGTAGAGCTGAGCTTCCTTGTCCAAGCGGTCCTTGATCTTATGCCACTCGTCAATCTCGGCCTGCGAAACGCCAGGAATCCGGGACCACATTCCCTCCTTGGGAACGTCAAGCGACTCGGCGAACTTGCCAAGCGCATCGGCCGACTGTGCAAGAGAAGACACGCCCATGTCGCGCCAGACAACTTCTCCGAAGTCGTCATCGGCGGCGATTGTGTCGCCCGCCATTGCGGCGGCGATGCGGAAGACGCGCTCCCACGATTCGCCGAAGCCGTGCTTGAACTCCTCAACCTTGCGACCGAGGGCGGCCTCTGCGGCTTGCAGCGCTTCCGCGCTGACGTTCGCGATCTGGCCGAGCAGGAAGTGCGGTGGGATTTGCGACAGGCCCACCCAATGCTTGAGCGCTGTATCGAGGGCAAGGACGAACCCTTCAAGGCTGCCAGCCTCCAGGGTGCCGAACTTGGTGGCCGGGTCTGCGCCATACATCCAGCGAGAGGCGTTCAGGAACTGCCGATCAGGGACCGGGTTGCCGTCCGTGTCGAGCACTGGCTCCATGATGCCATCGGCGTTCTTCTGCATCTTCAGCGGCGGGGCAAGGCCCGTTGCCGTGCGCACCACGAAGGCCGTGTAGGTCTGGGCAACCAGAAGATCGAACACCGTCTGGTTGATGCGATCCTGCACCGGAATCATCGGCTCGATCACGCCCCAGGTGTCGCCCTCATCATCCACGTATGCGGCGAAGCGGGTGACCGGGCACTCAAGTGCGCCGTGTCGAACGGGCCTGCCCACGGCGGTGATGTGATCGATGTCCTTGTACTTGAAGTCATACCGGAACTTCGCGTCCCAGTAAATGAGCTTCCCCAGCTTGTCATCGCCGTTCGGGCGGGAGGCGCGATACAGGGCGGCCTGCGGAACTAGGTCGGTGGCGGCGTCCTCGTAGAGGGCGACCGTCCGACGTGTCGCTAGACCGCGTGTGATGACCTTGCCCTTCACCTTCTCGGTGACGACGAATGAATGGCCGAACTCCAGTGCGGCGCGGTAGATCGACGCCTGCCTGGCGTCCAGTCGAGACGCTTGCCAGTGGGCCATCTCTAGCGACCGCGAGCCGGCCGAAGCCGCGACACCGCCGCGCCTGAAGTTGTCCACGTACAACGCCTGCCCCGGAACGCCCACGAGGTTCGGGCACCAGTTCGTCACACACTTGCCGGCGAGCAGGTAATACTCCACCTCCGCAGAGTCCGGCATGTAGGGGATGTCGTGCTCGCCCTTGAAGTATCGACCGATACGGTCGAGGCGGTCTTGGTCACGAGAGAGGATTTTCAACCCCTCGCGTACATTATCGAGAACAGTCAATGGGGACCCCTATCAGAAGAACCAGGCTTGCCCGGTGCGGGATTTTGTGGTGACCTTCTGTCGAAGATCATTGAGAGCTGCGTATGCGACCATCAGGGCCGCGTAACCGTCCACCTTCTTAGGCGACTCGCGGCTTTCCTTGCCGAACGAGACGCCGTATCCGTTCTCACGGCGGCGGGCGTTCAACAGGTGCCGGCGAAGCGTCACGTTCAGTGGATCGGTGTCGTCACCGTGGGCGAGGTTGCCGTCGAGGATCGTCTGCATGAGCAGTTCGTTCGCCATCGTCACTCGCTTAGTTGCGCCACGCATATCCCAGCCGATCGCGTTACCGCCCAGGTCAGGACCCTTAACTTCAAGCTGCGGACCATACCTGGCCGACCACTGTGCGATGTAGGACTCCCACAGGCTCACGTCGGCGTAGAAGCCACGGACCTTGAAGCGTTGGAAGGCTGCATGTACGGCGGCGTCCACCTTCTCGCGGTTAACCTCCCAGTAGTCGAGGCCGCTAGGGCGCTCCTCGATGAGCAGGGGCTGCACGAATGCGTCGCGTACGCGAATAGCGACCAGTGCGGTTGCGTCGTCGGACTTGCCGCCATCGAAGCCGAGCACGATTTCATCGTGCGGCGATAGGCGCTCGCCCACTTGGCGCAGGTCGTCCCAGTCGTCCTCCTCAAACAGCGCATCCTCGTCGGCGACGATCTGGTTAAGCCACATACGCCGCGAACGGGCAGGGCTAACGTCTGTTTTCATGACTTCGGCGATGACGTTGAGCGGGTCTAGCCAGATGCTGTCTCCGCGTATCAGGGGAATCGCCTGCATGATCCCCTCGGGGGTGAGGGGTGTCTTCGGGTGCGCCTCCACGCTGTCGTACAGGAAACCGACCTCTACGGCGCGACCCTCCACGATGGCCACGTGGGCGCGACGCATCTTCTCGGCGACGCTTTCCTCGCCAGGCAGGTATGCGTTGGTGATCGCGAGGAAACGGTTGCCGCCTTTGGTGGCGTTCGACTGAATCGTGTCGTACATCTGATGGCCGTTGTTCCCCTTCACCCAATGCTGTGTTTCGACAAGCACGGTGAACGTGGTACGCGAGCCCTCAAGCGTGCGGTAATTGGCGGTGACGGCAACGATCCGGCAACGCCCTCCACGGGCACGGATCAGTTCCTTACCATCGTCAATGTTGTAGTCGGCGATGAGTTGCTTGCTCATGAGACGCGGGAACATCTCAAAGGTGGTCACTGTCGCTGGCTGCGATGAGGCAACCACCTGCACCCAGGCAGCGGGGTGTATCTTGCCGACCGGGAAGCCGGTGGCGTCGAAGTGGGAGAAGCGTGAGGGGCCGACGAGTTCAACCAGGGCGAGGACCGCTAAAATTGGGTCTTTGCCCCAACCCTTCAATCGCTGGAGAACGCCCGTGCGGTAGATGAAACGGCCGGTCTTATCGACGGCGTACCACCACAGAACGAACCGGAGCTGTTCGAGGGTAAACTCCCAGGGCTGCGGATCGTCTTCGTCGCAGTTGGGGTCAAGAATGTAAGCGTGGCACCAACCTGCAATCTCCCACCCGAGCGTGAGAGCGGGCAGGATGAACTGCCCATCCTCGTCACGCTGCCAAGTGGGGCCAATGTAGGTGGGCATCAAGGTGCTCAGGTCGAGGGGTGCGAGAGTGGGCACCGGGGCGCTCGTTTTGGGAGAAGCCACAGGTGCTCACCTCCGATCAAGTTGTTAGGCAGCCCAGCCCGGGGGCACGTCGCCCTCGATGACGCCGATGAGTTCCTTGCGACCAAGGACGCGAATTGGCACGTTCTTGGCGACCAGGATCACGCCGGGGCCAGCCACGGGGAGTCCTGTGTTTCCAAAGCGCGTGCGCGTCTCGTAGTTAATGTCGGCCGCCTCTGCTTCCGTCTTGACCCAGCGACAGGTTTCGAGGTCGCCGAAGAACACCGCCGGGTGTCCAGCGAACTTGTAAAGGTATTTCTGTGATGCCATGTCTTCGTCCTCCAGTGTGAGCGGGATGAGAGTGTCCAGGTGCGACTCCCACGTCATGCTGACCCAATTCCGAGGGCCGTTGTCAGAACCATTGCTCGCCAGTCCGTCGTGACCGTTGCGATACGAGGTGACCTGATCCGTGGCGTCGGGAACGTTCAAGTCGGGGCAGCCGATCGCGACACAGTGGGTGTGTTCGACCCACAGGTCCTTGATCGCGAACCGATGCCAGGCGGCAAACCCAACCTGACGCGCAGCGGCGACGATGCACGCCCACTCGGCCTGGGTCCAAAGGTTGCCCGTGACCGAGTTCCAGCGAGAGATGTCAACGACACCGCAGCCGGCGTGGGTGTTGGCCGAATACTTCGACCAGGGCCGGTACGAGCCCTGCGCGAGCGTGATGCCATTGGCGATACCGGCGCGCCCCTGAACGGCGAGCAGGACCACCATGCCAGTGAGCATCGCCGCAGCGCGGACGCAGGTTGTACCGCCCCGCCAGTTCACGTGGGGATGGGATGCTTGGGACACGGGCACTCCTCGGGGTTAGGCCGACTTCAGCCGGTCGCGGTAAAGGTCGAGACCCACCACGGTGAGCGTGGGCTTGGGCGTGTCGGCTTCATGCAGCTCGATGCGTACGCGGCGACGATCGCCCTCGGTAATCAACAGCCGCTCCATCGAAGACATGATCGTCTGGAGCATTTGGCCGGAACGGCGACCGTACCAAACGGTCCCGTCCTCTTCCTCGTGGCGGGGAGTCTTGTAGACCGACAGGTCCTCGCATAGCGAGTACAGCAGCCACCAGTCCGAGTCTTGGTAGAAGTCGGATTGACCCGAACGCTTCACCGCATTGAACAACTGCTTAGCAATGGGGTGCCACTGGGGATCGGCCCGGGGAACCCGTGTGGGGCGGCGCTCACCAACGGTAAGGGGCTTGTCTTCGCCGCCTTTACGTGACCGCTTACGGGCGAGTGAGTCATCTGTCTGCGGGATGGGGCCGCTAATGCCTAGACCTGCCATTGGGAACCTCCTTTACGGGGCGTTGGGCTTCGACGGCGATACGACGGGGTGAGGTCAGATGGTCAGGGTGACCCCCTATGATGGATGACTCAGGCGGCCCGGAACATCATGCCGGAGAGGCACATACTGGACACCTCGGACGTCCACGTGTACGGCACCCAGAACTGGCAAACCCCATCGGCGCCAACTTCGCAGAAGGCGACGGTGGCATCTTTGGCTACCATGAACTGTTCGGTCCCCGCTGGCCGAGCGCCCACGGGCAGGGTGAAGATTGCCCCGGAATAGCCTGCGCTGATTGTGGTCCCTGTGCGCTTTAACAGTCCGGTCAGGCGAATGTAACCGTCCATATCCTTGTACCAAGTGGCGGCAGGGTACGCGCCGCCGAGGTCGGCCCAGCCTGCCGAATAGACGACTCCGGTGAGACTGCCCCCTCCTCCACTCGCGGGAGTTTGGTCGGTCGGACCGTCGTTGTAGACGAGAATCTTGCGCCCGACACACGTCCCGCTCAAGCCGGAACTTGTTGCCTGAGACATCCCCCTGACCTCAGCGAATAGCTTGGTTCCGCCCCCGATGGAGAGTAGGCTCTCCAGGGTTGCGTTGGTCGTAATAATGCCGTCAATCAACAGGTGTGATCCTTTGCTGGACCCGCCCGTGAAGGAAAAGAGCCAGTCCGCAACCGTATCCGTATCCGTATCCGACTGATTGAGCAGTATGTTCTTGAGCGTTACCAGCCCGTTCTCAGCCATGTGGAAGATGATCCGATCGGTGGCTTCCGCCGATCCGCACCAGGTGATGTTTTCCATGCTGATGATAGATGGATTTGACCAGTTATTGGCATCGCTGGTAAACAGTCGCCTATTCTCCTCCACCCGCGAATCCTTGTAGGAGAATGTGCAGATTCCCGATTTGTGGATCACCGAGTCGCATCCGG